>Ga0334882_1000101_pt1 | contig 150560 bp, 150 predicted proteins | sample GraSluR1_MG_5_FD_207226 | JGI IMG/M metagenome (GOLD analysis project Ga0334882, IMG submission 207226) | Sludge microbial communities from methane-producing bioreactor in Wageningen University, Netherlands - Granular Sludge_15_04-R1 | ecosystem: Engineered > Bioreactor > Anaerobic >...
AGCCACTTCAAAGTCCGGCAAGTACAGCTTGATAAAGACAACAACCTCTGCAAGCTATACAAATACTAAACTGACTACAGGCAAAACCTACTACTACAAAGTAAGAGCCTATACAACAGCGAGCTCAAGTAAACTATACAGCAATTACTCTTCCTATCATTCCGCCAAGCCTGTGCCCTCAACCCCGGCCGCAACAGCATATCGTACTTTGGAAAACAATATTAAAATATCTTGGAACTCGGTGAGCGGTGCGAGTGGTTACCAGCTCTATCGATCCGCTTCTCCTACAGGCAGCTATTCTTTAATTAAAACAACCAGTTCTACACATTACGAAAATAAATCTTTAACAGAAAACAGAACATATTATTATAAAGTGAGAGCTTATAGAACTGTTAGTGGCAATAAAATTTACGGTAATTATTCAGCAATTGTGAGTGCCGCAACGAAATATATGCCAAAAATCTCATCAACAAATCCAAGTTCCACCTATTATAATATAAACTATATTTCTATCCATATAACAAATAATGGTACTCTTCCTATTACTATTTACAGTGATGGTGCGTATCTTTGGGATGATGAATCTTATGATTATGACAGGGATTTAGTAATAGTTGATAATTATTTAAATGTATGTACATCTGTTACTCTTTATCCCGGGGACAGTGAGGACCTAACATTTAAAATACTAGGTGATTCTACAAGATATACACCGTATTCATCAATATTATTTTTCTTTATATATGATGATATTTTATACTATGCAGATTTAAGTTATTATTATGGTAATTGGTATGAAGCATATATAGATTAATAATTATTATAGATAAAAACTCCTCAAAGGAGTTTTTATTTTATTTACAAACTTATACTTGCTTAATTATAGTAGATTATTGATTTTTTTCATAAAAAAATAATTATTAACCAAAAAAGCCTTCTGTAAAGAAGACTTTTTTATATTATGCATTTTTTATTTTACAATTTGAAACACTTCTTTTAAATCATATTTTATCTTCGTTGTTGATATCCCTTCCGTACGTGGAAGATAGACAAGCTGAACATGTTCTTTTAAATATTCAAACTTATCACTCCCTCGCCAGTCATCCCCCATGACCAAAATATCAATATCATAATTACTTATATCATTAAGTTTTTGCTCCCAAGTTTTTTCAGGAATAACTAAATCAACATATCTGATTGCTTCTACTATGTATTTTCTCTTTTCATAATCAAAATAGGATTTTTTATTTTTTAATGCATTAAACTCATCTGTTGATACCGCTACTACTAGATAATCTCCGAGTTGCTTTGCTCTTCTAAGTATATTGATATGCCCTTCATGCAGCATATCAAACGTGCCATATGTTAATACTCTTTTCATTGTATAATACCTTCTTTAACATTCGTTTAACATTTATTTTACATACGAAGTTATTATACACTAAATATGTGATTTTGTAAAAAATTAATAAAATTTATTCTCTGCGTTATAAACTTTAATTCATATTATTTAATAATATAATTCCAGTTAATAAAAATATATTTCCCTTCTTCACATATCTAACTTTAAAATTTCCTCATAGACTCTTTTGCAATTATTTTTATCATGATATTGATAAAAATGATCAATTCTTGTTTTATATTCAGTTTCTAATATACAATTACTCTCTAGATTTTTTATAATTTCATCTATTGTACTTTTATAATCATACACTACAGGGCCAAATCCATCTCTTTCATAATCAAAATATCCTTTAACATAGGCATGTTGTTTAAAAAATTCATTCTTATCAAATTGTGTATAAATAATCGGTTTATATAAATAAGCAAAGTCCATGGCCACACTGGAATAATCTGTAACCATTAAACTGGATTCTTTAAATAATGTTTGATAATCTGGAATTTTATTATTTTTTTGAAAAACATTATTAAAATTAAAATCATCATATTGGGCCATAAGAGCAGGATGGATAACAAATATTCCTTGATATCCTTTTTTCGTTATAGCAGACAAAAGTCTAGTATCATTAATCAAGGTATTATAAAATTTAAAATATTCGGAATGTTTAAACATGGAATTGTATATACGAACTCCGTTAACACTTTTCCCTGCATAGCCTTTTCTCCATGTTGGAATGATAACAATTTGTTTTTTCTTTTCATCTATTAAAGAATCGTATCTGGGCATTCCTGTCAATTTGACTACTTTTTCATCATATCCATACTTTTCGTTACGGATTGACAGATATTCTTTCTCTGCAGATGTTACAAACATCGCAATGTTTTTGTTGAATTTATGCAACCAACCAGACAAATCATCCTTGGTAATGCCATGTTGTAAAAATATAAACTTATATGTATATAGATCTCTGTAATAATGATTATTTTTACCAAAAGCATTGATGACCCAATCGTCCACTTGTGAAAAAATAATTTTGTCTGCCATTAAAAAAATAATTTTATAATAATAAAAATCAAAATTAAGAACTCTGCCAATTTTACGCAGCTTTTCATAATCTTGGCACTTTTTGCTGATAACAAAATAGGGTTTTATATTATTATTCTTTTGAGCACAAATATATTTAAATAAATGATATCCGTTATCATCAGCAGTATTAGGTCTGTCGGATATTATCCAAATTTCTTTTCGTTTAAATAATTTTAACAAATAATATGTTAATCTATAAACTATAATTCTAAAATGTTTTTCATGTAATAATTGTTTTATTAATTTAAATTCGAATATAATATGTTGAAATAAGTTGTTTTTTTTCTTTAGAAGCTCCATATTTTCGGCATGAAATAAATATCCATTTGAAATATAATAATTTTTTGCGATATTGCTCAATTTACTTGTCTGCATATAATTAATTTTTAATGGACATTCTTTGGAATGTTTATATTGTAATATAAATCCGAGTCTGTTCATCTTTTCCAGGGGAACTTTTATTGCAAAAGATTTATTTTGCTTAATACATTTTCCACACGCAAATTTATCATTCAAGTGATTTTTTTTCAAATCTAATTTTACTTTTTCATTTTCATCTATTTGATACAATACGTTAAAATTATTATCACTTAAAATAGTGTTTATCTGCCCCTCGATATACATATTGTCATTTCGAACTTCTAAAATATGAATTCTTAAAAAATATGCATTTTGTATATTGCATACTAAATGATTGTTGTAGAATACAGCATCTAATAATTTGTTTCCTTTCTTATATTGTGAAATCGCTAAATTTTGTACTATATTACTATTGTATTTTTTTGATAATATAAAGATTTTATGTTCTGTAAGCAGATTTCTTTGTTTCCAAATAACTGAATCATCTATTTTCGATAGCAAAAAATAAATTTTATTATAATATATTTCAATATGTTTATCATCCATAGATGGTTCAATTATATCTTTAAATCTCCATTGCAAATCATACATAATCAAAAATTGTATATATTTTATGACTTGATTATATTTCTTTTCAGAGGATTCAATCATTTTATTATGGAATTCATCTATCGTAGTAGTATACCATGAAACATTGTTCTTATGGTTTTGCATCGCAGACGACCCATCTAATCTTTGACGATAATAATACACCGCGCTTCGCATTATACCATATTTAAGTTGTCTCAAAAGAATTTCATTAACATATTTAGCGTCTTCAGCATATTTAAGTTTTTCATCAAATCTATATTTTATTGCTATTTCAGATTTTAAAACTACACTTGAAATATGTAATTGAATCTGGTCATACTTTTCTAATAAATTAACGATTTTATTACGATTAAATTTATAATCTAATAAATGATAATTCTTTGCTGCTTCAAATAATCTTATTCTTCCCGCTACCAAATCAATTTCATCATAATGTGTTTCGAAAAAATCATAGATTTTTAGAAAAGCATCTTTTTTCCATTTATCATCCGAATCTAAAAAATTAACATATTTACCTTCAATATAATCAATGCCATGATTTCTGGCTGACGATACTCCTCTGTTTTCTTGCTTTACATAAATTATATTATTCGGAAACATTTCATTATATTTTAAACATATATCTTCAGAGTTATCCAAAGAACCGTCATTGATTAAAATCAACTGAATATTTTCTTCAAAACCAATGGTTTGATCAATAATACTCAAAATAGTTTCATCTAAATATTGATCGCCATTATACACTGGAGTTATAACTGAAAATTTATACTTATATTGCATATTTTACTTACCTTTTTATATATTACTTTACTCATCTTTAACAAAAAAAATTACTATCACGGCAACAGCTGAACTGAGAAGCAATCCGTAATTAGTAAACTATATTTTAATAAAAAACTAGAAAAAACTTTTTACTTTTATTTAGTATTGTTAAGAATATAAAAATATTTTAACTTACCGCTTAATACGTAATCTTAATGAAAACTTAATATTCTGTTCGATTATATATCTTTTATTATATATAGTCAATACCTATTTATAATATTATAAATACTAAAATAGCTGAATCCAGCATTGTTAGTATCGAGTAAAAAATTTTAATAATTTGTCAAAATTACGATTTATTTTTTATTTAAAATATATGAATTTATCAATTTTTATATAAATTTTTTTAAAAATATTTGGCAAATAAATATATAACATTCTAAATTTTTTACTAATAATATGTTTAGGCACACCTGCTCTTCTATGCTGGGTATGCAGCGTTTTCCATTTTGGGAAATATCTGTTAAAATAACGACAAAAACCGTTAACAAACTCTAACTGCCTTTTTTTATTAGAAAATTTACATAGATCAACTATTCGCCTGCAAAAATAACCATACGATAAAAAAAACAGAGCATTTTTGTATTTTTTAAATTTCCCTTTTTTTATAAAAAACTCATTAATTTCTGATAATACCTGATAAATATGATTCCACCGAACATTAAAAACATTCGTGATAGAATTTGAACTCTCTACATTGTAATAATATAAACATTCGCTAAGAATGTAGATTTTATTGCAATAGAATTTATACATTGTCAAAAAATAACAATCTTCTGCAAAAAAAATATGCTCGGGAAAAGACAAATTATATTTTTGTATAATTTCTTTTTTAAACAATTTATCACATATATGTAATGTTGTTTTATTTAATACACGCGGAGTTTGAGCTAAACTGTGATTTGAAGCTATAGTATCGGGGAATCTTGAAAGAACTTTATCATTATTGTAATAATCAAATCTCCCACAACAAACTAAATCAATATTATCTGCTTGTATTTCTTCATGTAGTTTTTCATACATATTTTTTGCTATAAAATCATCTCCATCTACAAAACCTATATATGTTCCTTTTGCAATAGCAAGTCCTTTGTTTCGTGCAGCAGAAGGCCCCATATTTTCCTGCCTGATTAGCCGTATCAAGCCTGAAGACTCATCTTTGTAGGATTTTAAAATATCGTATGTATGGTCCGTACTTCCGTCATCCACAACAATAATTTCAATATTTTTTAGTGTTTGTTGCAATATGCTTTCTAAGCATTTTCCAATATTTTTTTCAACATTGTATACCGGAACTATTACAGATATTGTAATGTCCATATTATAATCCTTTGTATAACATTCACCATTGTTAATTAGCATCTGCCATAATTATCTTCATATCTAATAATATCATCTTCGCCAAAATATGCACCCAATTGTACTTCAATCAATATTAAAGATTCCTTCTTGTCCGTATTCTTTATTCTATGTTTACATCCTTTCGGAATAAAAAGATAGCTTCCCTGACTTACTGATATTATTGATTCACCGATTTGGGCTTCTCCCTCACCATGAGCAATCGTCCAATACTCTTCCCTGTGATTATGGGATTGTAAGCTAATGCATTGACCGGAATGCACGCTTATTATTTTAGATTGAAAATAATCATTCATAACTGTAGTTTTGTAAAAGCCCCACGGGCGATGAAAAACTTCATGGTCTACAATAGATTCATCAATATCTGTAAAATTTCCTGATAATTTTATGGTCTTGTCTTGTAGCAATAATGTCTGCATTTGTTTCTTTGTGATAATATCAAGCAAATATCCCTCTTCATCAATGATCGGCAAGAAATTGATTCTGCTATTTTTGAATAATTCTATCATAACAAGTAAATCCTCAGAAGCCTTTATATAACGACAATTTTTTATAAATTCACTCTCAATAGAATCCTCAAATGATTTTCCGCTAATGAAAGCTCGTCTAATATCTCCGTCTGTCAGGGTGCCGATCAATTTTCCATCTTCTACAACTACAAGAAAACCTTTTTTATTTTGATCAATTTTTTTTAAAGCATCGATATTTGTTTTATTTCTCTCTATTGTATAATCTTCTAACATAATATAACTCCTAACTTTGCCTTGTTTGTTGCTTTGCATATAAATATAATGATCGTGCTTTTTTCTTTATCATTATTTTATGAATATATCTGGGATGTAGTTTTACAAAATAACTCTCATAAACTTCTATTGCTTCATTCCATTTACTTTCATTAATGAAAAGTTTTAATAAGATATATTTTCTTACAATTCGATCAAATCTTGGCAGCGCTATTAATTGCTTCAAAATATCATATGCACCCTCTTGCTCCAACCGTATTAACAATAATTCTTTTGTAAATAAATGCAAAGTATAGACAAAACTAGTATAAAACATACGATCTCTTCGTGTTTGTCGTATAATCGGTTTTTTTTGATTTTGCTCAAATTGGGCAAATAATTTCGCCGCTTTTTTATAACGCCCTTTTCTATACCACGCCATCCCTTGAAAATATAAAAGAGCTTGTTTTGCATGAATCGACTGATTACAATGTATTAACTTCCTGAATTTTCTATATCTAAATAGCCATTCAAAATAATAATCTTGTTTAATAGGATCATTATTAGGATTACTTTGATAAGATCTCCAAAATTTCATTTTGATGAGCTCTCTTTTTACAATAAATAGCGCTTGCCTTTTTATCGTCGTTATTTTACCTTCATCTTTAGTATAAAACCAAAATGGATATAACTCGGACAAGTCCATTTCCATTGCCATGCATCGATTTTCATATACAAATTGCTGCATATGTTTATTAATAAAATCAACATAATATAGTCTTTTATGCCATTTAGGTTCTTTAATATTTTGAAGTACAAACTTCTTTTGAGAAGGGTCATTCATGTTATCTATAAATTCATCAAAATCCATCTGAAAATACTCAGCAAATCTCATATTATGCTTTATTAATTTTATATAAATCATTTCTAATGCGTCAGCTATTTTAGGCGCACATGGTTCATCAATGTTTGATAAATGTGCTTTCACAAAGTCTGAATTTGCATAGCGAAATGATATCGGTTTGTCCCATAAATCTCGATAATCTACTATACATCCACTGGCCTTTAAGCACTTATATGCATCACTTACCCGCTGTGAACGAACATCGAATGTATCTAATGACGGAATTCCTGAAATTAATAATAACGGCAACCCCAGCACAACGGCATCTAAAAAAGTTGTACTCCACATTGTTATAATCGCATCAAAATCCACAATAATATCTTCTATGATAGTCGGTTCTTTGATTAAAACTAAATTATCTGGTTCATTTTTGATAAAATCATACAAATGTTCGGAAAGTTTGTGCAATTGAGCACCGGATTCATCTGGGATATATCTTGGCTTTATTACGAATTCAATATCAGGATTATTATGCGCTAAGTTTTCTAAAGTTTTTGCTAAAATCGTCTTCCCTTCCCGCCCAAAAGGATATCCTCCCTGATCAATAAACAAAACCCGTTTTATTTTATTAATATCTTTTAGCGGATGACTTTTGCGATATTTTATTAAGTCATCGTATTGAGGATTGCCTACTGCAATCATATTGTAAATCAGTTGATTTTGTCGATATTCTTCAAATTTATACTTTCCTGAACAAAAGACCAAATCGGCGCTTATTCGCATCAGGATCGAAGAAAATAAAGTAGCAAAAGAAACTATGAATTTATTTTTTTGTTTAATTAGTCTGTATAGATGATTATAACATTTATTTGTAAAAGGTGTGGAAATAACAAAATCTATTAACGATAACATATTATAGTCAAATTCTGAAATTGAAGTGATTTTTATTGAATTATTAATAAACATTTTATTATTAATAAAATCATTTCCATTCGGAACAATAACTGTGTATTCCCATCCTCTATGCTCAAATTCTTTAATTAAATTAACAAAAACATAATTAGTTGAATCATACGAAGCAATAAATAATATTTTGGGCGATGCTAGATTTTTGTTACAATCAATTCTTTGCACACTCAATGTTTTTTTATTTATACAATATTTGTTTTCTTTTTTGTTTTTATCTTTATCGCTATCAGTAATATAAATTTTTTCATATTCACTGAATAAATTTCTGGAAATATTTTGTATCAATCCATCTGAATTTTCTGAAACAACATAACAGTAATGCGGAAAATTCATTGACCATAGTGCTCTTAAATCATAATTATCTTTGCCAACAAAATCAAATATAGTATCAAAACATATGTTCCCAAATATTTTTTTATATTGTCTTTGATAAAAATATTTATCTTTTTTCTTTTTTTGTCCGATATATAAGCTGATAGTTTCAACAACAGTTTTATTTAATTTTAATTCTGATGCAAAAAGTAAAATGCCCCGATTTATTTTATAAAATTCATTTCTAAGCGCCCAAACATCGCTTCCCCATATAATGATATTATAGGATTCACTGCTTATGATAGAAAGCATTTTATAACATAAGTCTCTTATTTCATAATCAATAAGCTTATTGCCTAAATACAATAACACATTTTTTTTCCGGTTGTTGGCAAGGTAACAATTGTCGTTTTGCTTTCCTTCAAAAATAATTTCTTTCGTCGTTTTTGAAGCATATCCATTTTCATTGTAGGCAAATTTGTTTATGAATCTTTCATGCTTGGCTTGATAGCGTTGTTGATATATTCCTTGCTCTATATCCTTTACACTTTGAACAACTTCTTCGATATTCATACACAAATTACCAGGCAAATCCGTTAACGGGAAATACGTGCCTCTGTTACCTTCATAATCATCTCTGTCATATACAAAGAATATAATAGATCTACGCAAGCATAAAAAATCAAAAAATATGCTGCTGTAATCCGTAATTAAAATATCCACAGAAGATAACAATTCATTTGTGTCCAACTCATCAAACAAAAGCCGTGATTTGATTGTATGATTATTTTTAAAAAACTTGGCTAGTAAATTATGAATTTTTAAAAAAACCACATAATCCTCTGATATATATTTATTTAATTGTGATACATGCTCACAAATTTCTTTGCTTTTATTTAAGCTTTTTCCATTTTGTGAACGAAACGTAGGTGCATATAATATTATTTTTTTCCCCTGTAATTTTATACCACTTCTTTTTTCCAAAAAATCTCTGATTTTTTGCGGGTCTGTATTCATAACCGAATCACTTCGTGGATAGCCGACATCTATTAGCTTTGCAGACAATATTCCGTTCAAATCATAAGAATTAAAAATTTTTTCTATCGTATATAAATTAGGCATTACAAGATAATCACTCATAAGAAAATTTCTTTGTGCATTTAAAATCGAAGCAGCATTACTATCTTTTGCATCTTTGCCTAATAATTTCAAAGGAGTTCCATGCCATGTATTTATATAAATCTGTCCGTTACGCTTACTCCAATAACGAGGGAGCGCACTATTACATATCAAATATTCACACGTAGCTAATGTATTTATATGCGCACGCGAATTCTTTTTAACAAAAAAAACATTAGATTTATTGTTGAATTTTAAATATGGTTCACTTTGAAAAAAATCATCATCAGCAAAGACCCAATAATGAGTAAAATGATCATATTTTATATCACCAATCAATTCTTTAAATAGTGCATATGGATTACCAGACATTATCTTTGTATTATATGCATCATAAAATATTGAATTTTTTTGTATTTTATGATTTTTAAAATATCTTACATAACGATATTCATTAATTTTAGCTTGAATGGTATCCTTGTTTATTTTTTTTTGCAAAAATTTTTTTGTCAAGATTTTCATATATTACATCCTTTGATAAACATCAATAACTAATATAAAATATATTCAATCGCCTCTCGAACCGCACCTTTGCCACCTTCTACCGGTAGAACAATATCTGCTACTTCTAATATATCATTTACGGCATCTTTCACAGTGAACCCTAATCCGGCCGCTTGTATACACTCAATATCATTAATATCATCACCAATGTATGCAACTTCTTGCATTGTAATATCTAATTCATCAATAAGAGATTTTAAAAGTGTGATCTTATCTTTTGCTCCCATAAATATATAATCAACATTGAGCTTCATGGCTCTATCTTCGATGATTTTTCTGTCTTCTCCCGAAATAATTGCTGTTTTAATATTCGCTTTGCGAAGAAGAGAAAACCCCATACCATCTTTAGTATTGAATTTTTTCATTTCATCTCCATTTTCGGAATAATACATACCTCCATCTGTTAAAACTCCATCGCAATCTGTCACAAATAATTTTATATTTTTATTTAATTTCTTTTTCTGCCTTTTCTTTAATAAATTTTCAACTATAATCCAATCGCTCGGTTCATCAATTTCAAAATAAGTCACTTCATCCATAACATAGGTGCCTATTTTCCCCGACAGTCTGCACAAAGACGATAACAGCGCTTTTCTAGAAGTAATATAAAAGGCTCCATTTTCTACTAAATAACCTTCAAATTCTTGTCTTCTTGGACGATTATTATAATCATAGTTGACAGGAAAACTTACCCCAGATTGTTGCTTCCAAACAAAACGTTTTTGCCTGACTACCGAAAGCAAACTATCAAAAAAATGTTTATTATACGATTCTATCGCCTGCGTTAAATCTTCTGTCCTCAATAACGGACTAGTCGCTTGAATTAACACAATATTTTGAAAAACATATTTTTGAGCAAATTCTAACATCGCAGATTCCGTAGATGCAGTATCCGTTGCCGTTTGCGGATCGCGATCAATACAAAACACTTTTTCTTCTTTATTAATTGATTTTATATAAGTATTTACAAGATTTTTTATTTCACAACTATCCGTTGCAATGTAGATTTTATGAATTAAATCGCACTGTACCGCAGCATCTATCGTCCAAAAAACAAGAGGCTTACCGCAGATAGGTTTTATATTTTTAAATGGAATGGATTTACTTCCTCCACGCACTGGGATAAAGGCCACATACTTATCTACCACTTTAGTTTTTTCCTCTGTACTTCTTCTATTGGTAATATTTCTTCATCTTTAAAATTCAATGCTTCATATACAGACTGCAAATTATCAACAAGTGTTTTCATATCTTCAGGCTCTAATGATGCGGAATGATCAGTGCCTTTCCATGTCCTATCAAGTGTAAAATGACGCTCAATTACTGATGCGCCTAATGTATAGGCAGCTATATCGAGTCCAATTCCTAAATGATGTCCCGAAAATCCTATTTCTTTAACAATATCCCCATACTTATCCTTTAATTTAGATATTTCCAGTAGACATACATCTTTGTAAGGTACTGGGTATCCTGATGTGCAATTATAGAGAACCAAATCTTTATTTCTTCTTTTTTTAATAAACAATTCAATGATATCTTCAATTTCCGTATTTTTGGTCATGCCGGTTGAAATATGTATTTCACCATTGTAATAATCACAAAGCCACGTAAGCATTTCTATGTTTGTATTGCACGCAGAGGGTATTTTTATTAATTTTGGATTTAAAGAAGCAATTTCTTGAGCTGATATCAAATCCCAAACGGAAGTGCTATACACAACACCCAGCGTTTCACAAAATTCTTTGATCTCTCGATTTTGATTTAAATCAAATTCTAAATACTCACGGTGCTCACGATAGGTTTCACCATATGCATTTGTTTGATTAGGATGCGGTGCATTATACAACTGCGGATATCTCTCCGCCCAGACCGCCACATTACGTTTTTGAAATTTAACAATATCAACTTTACAATATATCTTTGCTATTGTAATAAATTCTTTGGCTAAATCTACATCTCCTTTATGATTACATCCTATTTCTGCTATTATTTTTGGTTTGGCGTATTGCATATTAAATCCCTCCTTAATATACCTGATCCTTTGTAATAGTATAGTTAAAATCGAAAAATATGTCAATTTATTTCGCAACTGTAATTATTACGCATCGTCTATATTTTTTATTTTATTTTGTTATTTATATTTGTTATAAATATTAACAAAGATACTATAAAATAGTCATTCGTATTCAATATTTAATTCTTTTTTTTGACGACATCGATTTAGCTATTATATAAACTCATCTAAAACTTTATTGCTAGTTGTTCTCCCATCCAAATAATTATATTTATTATTAAAAGCAATATATTTTTCATTGTAGAAATTTGTGTTCAATACTGCGCGTGCTTCTTCAATGAGCTTTTCCTGCGTTATAATAATATTTCCCGGTAAATCTTTAAGGTCAATATAAAAATCCCTTAAATGATTCTGATATTTATCCAGATCATACATATAAAATATGATCGGTCTTTTTAAGTTCGCATAATCAAAAAAGACGCTTGAATAATCAGTAATTAATATATCACTAATAATATAGAGTTCATTCACATCCTCATATTCAGAAGTATCAATAATAAACCCATTATATTCCGAAAAATCAAATTTATTCGCTATAAAGTAATGTGACCTAAATAAAATGATATAGTCTTCATGCAATTCTTCCTGCAACTTTTTAAAATTTATTCCTAAATCATATACATATCCGACTCCTGTAATATGGTGATCATCTCTCCATGTCGGTGCATAAAGGGCTATTTTCTTGTCACTTTTAATTCCAAGAATATCTTTGACTCTTTTACAATCTTCTTGTGAATAACGAAATAAAAAATCGTTACGTGGGTATCCTTTTTCTATTATAATATCTTCCTTGCCTAAAGCTTTTAAATTAAAAGATGATATAAACTTTTGTGTACAAAACTTAGAGGGAGAAAGCATATACGAATATCGCTTCGCTTCAATTAAATTTTTCTTTCTTAGCTCACTTAGTCCGCACATTGCATTCGTATCCGCATATTCAACATCAAACCCTATTTTTTTAAACGGAGTGCCATGCCATGTTTGAATATAAACTTGATCATTTCTTTTCTTTATAAATTCAGGAATTCTTGAATTGCTAATCCAATATTTCGCTTTAGCATATGTTCGATAATATTCTTTGGAACCATATTGTACAATTGACGTATTCGGATTTTTTAATAAAGATTCTTTTGTATGCGGCTCATTAAATGCCCATATAAAATGAAATGTTTTGTATTTTTCATCTGCCAGCATTGCTTTATACAAAGCTTTTGGACTACAAGCATATGATCTGCCTAAATACGCTTCAAAAATGACTAAATATTCATCTGTTTTATTAAACAAATAATATATAAAATAATATAAACTTCCGAAAATATACCGAGCTTTGCGTAATAGCTTTCTGAAAAATATATTTTTTTTGGCATATTCGATTAATATATTCTTTATTTTGTTTTTAAATCTGTTCATAATGTCCTTCTTGCCGATGCCCTATGGCAAAATTTAATATTAATTCAGAAATTTTTTCTACACTATATCCGTCGTTTGCCACGTATTTATTTTTAAAATTATTTACTAAAGATATATCATACTGATTTCGTTCTATTGCATCTACTAAATCTCTCGGATTTTCGTAGACACATCCGGGAAATTCACTATATAAATCTATATTCAGCCCATTATTTGCAACATAATCCTTATAGTCATAAACATAAAAATATATTTTCTTATTTAAAGCCGCAGCTTCTATAGAAATAGCAGAGTAATCTGTAATGATAATGTCTGCTACAGTCAATAATTCAAGTGATGAGACATTTCGAAAATAAGTTATTCTGTCATCCGTAATAAAATTACTTTCGTTCGGATGTTTTTTCATTATAAAAATGTATTTACTATAATCGATATACTCGTAAAGCTTACATGAATTATTGTCCCTATTCACTCGAAACGTCGGAACATATAATATAACTTTCTTATCTTTTAAATATGGATAATCATCATATAAATTTTTTTTAATTTTCTCTTCATTTTGAATAATATAATCGATTTTTGGCAGCCCGTAACTACGGAATTTTTCTTTAGGCGTATTAAATGCTTCGCTGAAAAAAGGAATCATTTTTTCACACCCCGAAATAACAACATCATAGTTTTGATGCATATTCATAAGTAAAGAGAGTTTCCTTTCTCTTCCATATTGCCGATCGAGTGTTTGATATCCAAATTTTTTAATCGCTCCCATTGCATGCCAAAGTTGTATTACTTTCAACTCTTTTTTATGTCTTAAGACACTAATGGGGATAATATATGAATCCAATACACATACCTTTGCCGTGGCAATATGATAAAGCTGCCTCAATGTATGAAAATAATATGCAATACTGCCTGCAAATGATTGGTCTAATTTTTTTGTTAAAACAACTATTTCTATATGCGGATGTTTATTATACAATGTTTTTTCAAGCAATAAAAAATCAAGAGACGGCTTATTAGACTGCCTGCTCAACAAAACAATTTTGTTCTTATGTATAGGAAACAGTTTCATCATAAAATAAATTAGCTTTAAATTTATTTTATATATGATAATAAATATAGCCATGCTGTCCTCTAATTTTTATTTTATAGTTTTCAATCGTAACTAAAATGTAACATTTTAACGCATTTAATAATAAACCAAAAAAACTTGCCTGTCAATTGTTAAAACTAAGCAAGTTTAGCGAGTATCCTATTATTTAATTTTATTGTTTTGCTTTCCTAATTGAATATCATTTTTATCTAAATTGGCATCTAAATTTTTTAATTTCGTATTCATATCTTTGTTTATGTCATTTTCCAACAAGTACATATTCTCAAAACCTTCCGTGTTCTCTTTAACAAAAATAACTTTAATGGTAGCAAGCAATAATTGAAAATCCAAAAATAAAGAAAAGTTTTCAATATAATATAAATCCATTTTCAATTTATCTGTAAAAACCGTATTATATTTTCCATAAATTTGTGCATACCCCGTAAGTCCCGCTTTTACTTTCATTCTATAACAAAATTCGGGCATCATGCTACTATATATTTCCACATTTTCGACACGCTCTGCACGCGGCCCTACAAGAGACATATCACCTATTAGAATATTAAATAATTGCGGAAGTTCATCAATATGCGTCTTTCTAATGAATTTTCCAACAGGAGTAATGCGTTCATCCATATCAGTCGTAAGTTGTGGCCCGTTTTTTTCCGCATCGATGATCATGCTTCTGAATTTTAAGATTACAAATTTTTTCATATTAATTGTATATCTTTCTTGTCTAAAGAAAATTGGTCCGTGATCATATAATTTTATTACGATAGCAAATAGTAGTAATATTGGAGACAATATAAGAATTCCAAGAAGAGAGAATACAATATCTATACCTCGTTTTATGATCATTTGTTCGATCGAAGGCCCCTCATTTTTAAATACAAAAGCAGGCGTGTCGATTACTTGCGTTACATGTGCATTATGCATAAGAATATCTTGAATTGAAGGCATTAAAATCAGACGTTTATTTTTTTCAAAACAGTATGAAAGAATTCTTTTCCTTAAATCATTATTAATATCACCTAAAATGACTGTAGAATATCCATCTATATAATCAATCAGTTTATTATATTCTTCCGATTCAAAACATACCAGCAAAATATTATAACGCCGCATTTTATAATGATTAAATTTACTGATGAAATCCAAATCATGCTGTGTATTCCGGCATATAACAACTGCGTCTCTCGCCGGATGAAGCGAATAGAATACTTTACTTGCATTCCAATAAAACATTGCACTTAAAATGCTCTGTAAAGCCATAAGAAAAAGTATCGGAATAATATTGATTAATTCTCTTGAAATCAGCGACATAATTAAGTACGCAAAAAAATTAGTTAGAATAATAGTTATTATATATGAAAGTACAAGTTCTCTGATTCTTAGAATGCCTATATCAAAACATTTATATGTCCCCGAAAGCAGTCCAAATATAAATAGATACAGGAAAACAAGTACGATATTACCTTTTAAATTAAGTAATCCGTAATATTCGCGTAATATGATTATAAAAGAGATGACTGTAACGAATATTAATATCAGTTTACTCAATGAATCAAATAATCGCTGCAAATCTTTCTTTTCAATTTTTTTCATATTTTAATATATATCCTTTTTATTAACCTTAGGTAGTGAGCGGTATATTTTATCCGCATAAGTAATTTTATTAACATTAAAGCAATAATCAATTTTAGTTTTAGTAAATTTATCTTATTATATTACTAAATTATAAAAGATGGAAGAAAAATATCTCACTTATATAAATCAGATCAAGTACTAAATCAAAAAATAAGACTTATGACGATTATCAGATGTTTCTGTTTTTTAATTTTACAAATAAGCAGCTGAATAGTACTCTCAAATATATGCATTACCGGATGGAATTAATAACGGCTGATTTTGAATAATTTTTGCCGCATTATCTTCCAAATATTTTCTTGTTACTTTATCTGTCATTTTTTCTACTTTTTCATAAGCACACGCTAAGAGAGGAGGTCGCTTATCTATTGAATGCGTATCCGACGCTAAAATATGTACTATATTATGTTTAAAACATGAGCGTATAAATTTATGATCTTTCCGTTGAAACAGCTTATCTGCATTTATTTGACAGATAACTCCCGTGTCTGCTAAATCTTTTAATATTTCAGGATGATTTCGAAAATATGCATAACGTTCAACATGTGCCAGAATCGGAATAAACCCTTTGAGTCTGATATTATAAAAAACTTTCTTGATATTAGCCGGGAAATAAGTTGTGGGGAGTTCTAATAAGATATAATTTGTATTTTCTATAACCAGCGAACTTAAATCGATAGTTGTAATGAGAGGATCAAAATATACTTCTGCCCCCAACAGCAGACGCATTGATAATTTTTCTTTTTTTACCGCTTCAGTCAAAGCTGAATACGCAACATTTCTTTGATTTAAAAAAGAATCCAAACCTAACACCTCACTATTATAATGAGGTGTTAAGACAACAGTAGATATTCCTTGATTTTGTTCATCTTTTAATAAAATGATTGATTCAGCTAATGACTTCGCTCCATCATCAATTCCCGGTAAAATATGCGTATGCAAATCAATCATTTGTTTGTTTTTGATTGTTGCATCCATACCCATATCCATATCCATAGTTATTGTAATAATAGTAACCGCTCGATTTTTTTGCATCCATCTCAGCATTATATTGATTAAGTATAGCTCCGATGATATTTGTCCCTGCCGCTTCCAGATTTCTTTTGGCTGTTTTTACTTGCTCAAAAGTGGAGTACTTTTGTTTAATCACCAGTAGGGTGCCATCACAATACTGGCTTAGAACTGCCGCGTCTGTTACAATTGCCGGAGGGGTATCACAAATTACATAATCATAATTTTCATCTAAATATTTTAATAACTCCGCCATCCTGCATGATCCAAGTAATTCTACCGGATTTGGTGGAATAGTTCCCGATAGCATAACGTCTATATTTAAATTTTTCATATGATAAGCAGATTCCTGTAATTTGGAAGTCCCCCCTAAGACGGAAGATATCCCTTTTGTTATGACACGATTAATCTCTAAATACCGCTGAATCATTGGTTTGCGCAAATCACAATCTAATAACAATACTCTGCTTGCATTTTCCGCAAGAGAGATCGCAAGATTAATGGCTACACTTGTTTTCCCTTCTCCCGGTATTGCACTTGTAACTACAATTTTTTTATATTCATTGTTAAGAGACATAAAATTCAAATTTGTACGCAAAGATTTATACGCTTCCAAGTATACAAAAGGAGAATCAGAAGATATGATTTCAAGTTTCTCCATACTTTGATGTTGATTTTTTCTTAAATGTTCTGGCTTTGTAATAATTCTCATTTGCTTGTTCTCCCTGGCTTCGATCCGCAACTTTCAATACTTGGAATAATACCTAAGACCGGTAGATCTAAATGTTTTTTAATATCAAGTTCTGACTTGAAAGTATTATCCAGCATAAATTTTAATATAAAAAACCCTGCCGAAACAATAATCCCTAACATCGCCATTAGCAAAGCATTTATTTTTTTATTAGGAGATACCGGTGATGATGAAACCGTAGGCTTATCAATTGTTTTTACGGACCCTGCTTCCACTGTGTCAATAATAATGTCGGGAGCAGTGAGCACTATTTGGGAGACGATATTCAGAGCACGCTGTGGCTCGCGATCCTTTACCGCAATACGCATGACTTGTGTGCCGTTTACCGCAGATACCGATACTTGGTCTTGAAGAGCCGTAAGACTTTCATTTAAATTCAATGCATTTATAACAGGATTTAAAACTGTTCCGCTTTGAATAATAATTGCATATGTATCTACAAGATTCTCAGCCGAGGTGATTTGGTCATTTGTAACCGCTACATTTTGATCTATTCTGGTGTTTACGATCATTGTAGAACTGGCTTCATAAATTGGAGTCACAAACAATTTAGTTACAAAAAAGCCTATCGTACCTGCCAAGATGCCTGTTAAAATAATGATCCAAAGATACTTTTTTAAATATAATAATAATTCTTTGATTTCAATGGTTGTTTCTTCAAATTCCAATTGCTCAAGCATTTTTACCTCTTTATTTATAAAAATTTCTTTATTGAAACAATATTATTTTTATTAAAATTTGTACCTTTATAAATAATGATACGCACTATAATATTAATATGTTATTCCATTTAAATTACTTGTTATATTTTACAGTAGTTACTATATAGCAGTCAAGAGAATTGACAATAGCTCCATTCATTGTAATTTTTAAGCTTATATTTATTTATAATAGTCAACAAGTTATAACGACAATATTACGAATAAGTATTTGTAATCATATATTTAATTTAGTCTCTACCATATAAATCTCGAGTATATATCTTATCAGCCATATCTAAAATGTCATCCGTCACTCTGTTTGCTACAATAACATCACTCATATTCTTAAATTGCTCTAAATTTGTTATAACTCTAGAATTATAAAAGGTTTCTTCTTTTAATGTTGGTTCATAAACCACAACTTCTATACCTTTCGCTTTAATACGTTTCATTATACCTTGAATGGCTGATTGGCGAAAATTGTCTGAATCCATTTTCATTGTTAGTCTATATATTCCCACAATTTTAGGATTTCTTTTTAAAATCATATCGGCAATATGGTCTTTTCTCGTTCTATTTGCATCAACTATTGCAGACATAATATTCTGAGGAATATCTATATAGTTTGCTAAAAGTTGTTTTGTATCCTTTGGCAAACAATATCCACCATAGCCAAACGAGGGATTATTATAATGTTCTCCGATGCGTGGATCCAAGCCTACACCCTCAATAATTTGTTTTGTATTCAATCCTCTTATTTCAGCATAAGAATCTAATTCATTAAAATAAGCTACACGCAGAGCAAGATATGTATTAGCAAACAATTTAATTGCTTCTGCCTCTGTTGAACCTGTAAATAACATTGGAATATTTTCTTTGATTGCACCTTCTGCTAAAAGATTGGCAAAAACTCTTGCTCGTTTTGAATCTTCGCCGACTATAATACGTGAAGGATATAAATTATCATATAACGCTTGCCCTTCTCTTAAAAATTCTGGAGAAAAGATCACATTATCTATCTCAAACATTGTTTTTACTCTTTCAGTATAACCAACCGGAACCGTTGATTTGATAATTATAACTGCATCAGGATTAATTGCCACTACATTTGCAATCACAGCTTCTACTGTTCTTGTATTAAAATAATTTTTTTGCGGATCATAATTTGTAGGCGTACAGATGATAACATATTTTGCATCAAGGTATGCCTTATAATTATCGGTAGTAGCCTTTAAATTTAGTTTTTTATTTTTTAGATATTCTTCTATTTCTTTATCAATAATAGGTGATTTCTGGTTATTGATCATATCCGCTTTTGTTTGAATAATATCTAAAGCTATTACTTCGTTATGCTGAGCCAATAAAATTGCGTTAGATAATCCGACATATCCTATACCGGCAATTGTAATTTTCATATGAATCCTTCCTTTACGTTTTTAACTGCTGTTTATGTATACTAATGATAACACTCATCTTAGTACTGTTTATAATAATCTCTATACCAAGCCACAAATTTTTTAAGACCATCTTCAATACTTGTATCAGGTCTGAAATTGACATCTCTCTCAAGATCAGTTACATCAGCATATGTTTTCAAAACATCGCCCGGTTGCATATCTATATAGATCTTCGTCGCCTCTATGCCTATAGCCTCTTCCAGCGCCTTTATAAATCTCATTAATTGAATCGGTTCGTTATTACCTATATTATAAATTCTATATGGCGCAAAGCTACTGCTTAAATCATTTCTGCTTTCATCCCAGTCTTTATCGGCTATCGGTACTTTATCTATAAGTTTGAACATACCTTCTACGACATCGTCTATATATGTAAAATCTCTTTCCATTTTCCCATGATTGAATACTTTGATCGGTTTGCCAACTAAAATGTCTTTAGTAAAAGAAAAATACGCCATATCCGGTCTTCCCCATGGACCATACACAGTAAAAAATCTCAATCCGGTTGTTGGGATATTGTAGAGATGACTGTATGCATGCGCCATGAGTTCATTTGATTTTTTTGTGGCTGCATATAAAGATACCGGATGATCAACAGAGTGGTTTGTTGAAAACGGAATTGATTTATTTCCACCGTAAACGGAGCTTGACGAAGCATACAGTAGATGTTTAACAGGATAATTTCTGCACGCCTCTAAAATGTTGAAAAATCCGACTAAATTTGAATCGATATAAGCACGGGGATTCTCAATAGAATATCGCACTCCTGCTTGAGCCGCTAAATTTATGACGTGAGTTGGTTTGTGATTGGAAAACAGCGCATCAAGCGATTGTTTATCTTTTAAATCTATTTTATAGAAGGCAAAATTATCAGATTGCTGCAATACTGCAAGGCGATCCTGTTTTAATTTTACATCATAGTAGTCATTTAAATTATCAATGCCTACGATTACATAGTCTTTCTTTAATAAATATTGTGCTATATGAAAGCCTATAAAGCCTGCAGCTCCTGTTATTATAAAGTTCATACATGCTCCTTATCAACTTAGATTATTTGTAAAAATTGCTCTGGGATAGCAACACTACATTCTACAGTCCTGCCAGTTTGAAAATGACTCTCACTAGCGCTCAATCATAAAGCTGTTAGATAAATCGATATACACACTTGTTATTGTATAGAAGATATGTGCACCATATTTGTGGATATTGATAAATTCCATCTTAATAGTGTAGGCATTTCTTGTAATATTCAGTTTCTTATCAATAATAAATACAGACTTATCTACAGCTTTTTATCTGCCTGAGAATATGCTCTGCAAATTCTTCTTTTTTTGCTTTCGTCGTTAGATATTTTTTATACATAGCCTGTCCGTTTTGTGCAATCTCAAAAACTTCTTTCTTCCCACGTTCAGTAAGAATGTAGTCTATTACTTCATTAAAATTAGAAAAATCCCAATCGATGCTCATGTAAGTTTTATCTTTAATGTATATATCTGGATAAGTCTTCATATGTGACATATCCATTTTTATTAACATTGCACCATACATAAAAGCTTCGAAATCTCGTGTGCACACTTCCCCCCACCCAAATGGACTGATTATGGTACGTGAATTTTTTATTTCTTTAACATAATCAGAATATGGAACTTTTTTTGTAACATCTGGGATTTTTAAATCGTTTCTCTGTAACACCAATTCCATTGTCTTATTTCTTTGCCATAAAGCTATACAAGGAGAAGTGCTTCCCCTATAGTGTGCATCAAGTTCTCTATTGATACTCGGTGCAGTGAAAATAAAAGGTGCATATGTTTTTCTATAACGTAATTTGTTTATTCGCTCCCTTGTAAATAGGTCTCCAAGTCCAACATTCCATGATACTCCCATTTTATTAGTATACTTTTTATCAAGAACAGGGAAAATACGATTGCATACAATTTCATCATCTACTTTATACTTGATATGATAATAATCACAATGCGGTCTGCCACCCCATATGCGGTCGTAATAACGCTCTGTATTAATAAGAACTTGTTTTTTTAAGTACGCGTCAACATATGGCATAACATCAAATAGGCAAGTGCCTGTACTATCCGAGGTATCCAACCATACTAAAATATTACATCTACCCTGCAGGATTTCCAGCACTTCAGCCCTGTCAGACGAACTCATTGTGGCAAGCCCTTCCGGATTACTGTGATGATACGCAAGCATCACAATGTCATAATTCTCTTTTGAAAACTCGGATATGTATTGGTCTTTAGTAACCAAGTTATGAATAAAACGACCCATTTTAGGAATATATGCGCTAAATCCTTTTACTTTAATTAAAAATCCTTTTTCCTCAAACTCTTTCTTAGCAAAAACTAATGCTCTAAGCCACGTCTGAGTATAACTTGTGTTATCATAGAACACCGTAATTGTTCTTCGTTTCATGGCGTATATCCCACCTTTTTTTTAATCATGCATTTCGACCTTTCTTCTTAAGTATTTGCGAAAATTCCCTAATCATATCATGGTAAAACATAAAATTAATCAAAACTACTACTATTATGGAGATAGCCGATGTCTTGATCGCCATTGAAAACCACGAAAGGTAGGAAATCGAATCCAGACTAACCCAGTTTGTCATCATAACCATAATAACTACTGTAATAATGTCAACAGCAAATTGTTTGATAATTTTTTTGATTGGCCATTTAATAAGATTATTGGAAATATATATAGCTATCCATAATGTTTGATACAGCATAGCAGTCAATGTGCCGATTGCAACGCCGATCAAGCCAAAACGATATACCATCAAAATTGAAATTACAATGTTCAGTATTGCGGCAACGATATGATTTGACTGTGTTTCTTTATAATGGCCACTTGCCTTTATCATTATGTGGTAAGGAAGTTTCAAGCAATGCAAAGCATTTGCAGATGTAATAAGTACAGCAAACAATGGCTGAATATAATTTGCATCATTGATTCCACTTGTATAGACCTTAACGAAAGGAACAATTAATATAGTCGCGCAGCCGAACAAATATGTAGTCCCTGTGTGAATAACCCATTCGGTCCAGGCAAACATTTTATCAAGGGTTTCCAGCTCTTGCCGTGCCCATAATTCACCAAGTACGGATAAAATATTATCCGCCATTGAAAGTAACAATTGTTTTAGGGCCTTGGTTACAAAAACGTACACGGAATAGATTGAAACTGCAGACAAGCTTGCGAAAATTGTCAGAACAATAGAATCTGTTCCATCCAAGACGACCGTAGCCACATGCTGGGCAACGCCGTTCCATTTTTGCTTTATAGGCTCTTCTTCATACTTTATTTTTCTGTTTAAGCTATAGTGGCGCCTAACATACCATACCAGTACAGCCGGACGTATCAAAAAAATTAAAGAAGTTGCCAATTTAACGACTTGAATTGATGCGCCAAATTTAATTAACAAGAAGCATGCAACAGTATTCAACAACAGCGTTATTGTTTGGGTATTTATGGAAATATAACCACGTTGATCAGCATTTAACAGCAAACGGTAAACGATACCGAAATAATACTCAGCAAAGGAACTGATGCTTATTGTTGCTATCAATGTTGCCGTATATAAAAAGCCAAAATTCTGCTTAGCAATGATTGGGTATACAAAAATTAGTACTATGATATAGGCTAGAAGGATCTTTGCCAAAAGACGGAAAAACTTCTCAGCGGAGGCAACAATTTTGCTGATTTCTTGATTATCTTTGTTAGTCAGTGGTCTATAAAGAGAGGATTGTATTACTGCGCCCACTCCTAATTGTAAGAAAGAAATGACACTGAGGAACTGCACAATAGAATTGACTAAGCCATTAACTTCTGAGCCAAAGCTTTGCAAAATCAAACGTGGTAGAATAAATCCACAAAGAATTGTTGAGATTTGAAACACAAATGATGAAATTATGTTTTTTGTGAGTTTTTTTCTGCGCACGTTTTTAATTCCCTCTCAATAAGCTAAAAAATCCGATTAACTCAAAGATTCCTTATCTTTTAAATCTATTTTATAAAAGGTAAAATGACCATATCGTTGCAATACTTTGTGGCAATCCTCTTCTAGTTTTACGTTGTAATAATTATTTAAATTATCAATGCCTATGTTCTAATGAACTATATAACTTAACAGAGATAAGGATTCGTATAATTTTTCCCATTTTAATATCTCCTTTTTGAATGTTAATGTTGAATGGCTTTTATAAACTTTCCTCACAAGCAAAAAACAATTACGGACATTTTTTCTTATATGTCACATAGTACAGAAATAATATAAAAATACATGTTACTATAGTCCCATAAAACCATGTTTTCAAATATAGATAGATTGTTCCTCTTGATAAGCCTATAATGGTAGAAAGGCTGGTTGATATAAAAACATATTTTAATGGCATTTGGTTAGGATTAATATTTGGATTTACATATAATATCTTACCTATTAAATATCCTAACAAAATGATTACTATCGGTGCCAAGTATAATCCTGCATTTAAATATGCTTCTCCAATCATCGAAAACCCGGTTCCCCAGGTAATTCCTAAGTAATCTTGAGAAAACCAATCATCTACTAAAACAAAATTTATACCGATAAATGATAAAAATCTAGTCGATATCATACCAGCAATAGCCGTTAAATAAGTATTGCCATAAATCCAAGCCGTGCGCACTCCATCGTCCGTTATTAATTTATGTAATATTTCCATGGTTCCGCCCATTTCAAATATATTACTAATAATAGGAGAGCGAGAGCCTAAAAGATATTCCATAATATACTCTTGATTTATCATATGAAGCCCAATGTTTCGGACGGATACGATAATTGTTACAATATAGAGACCAACAATACCTAATATTCCGTATTTTAATATCTTTTTATAGTCTAAAGGTTTAACATATATTGAATGCAGCCACAAAAAAACCAGAAGTTTGTATATCCAACTCCCCCGATCTCCCGACAAAAGATTAATTGCCAGATATAGAATGAAGATCACATAAACACATTTTCTTATAGTTTTATTGAAACCACTACCTATTAAGATGCACACCAAGGAAGGCATGAAAAAAATCTCGATTATCATAAGGAAGCCACCTTGTTGTACATAGTCAGAATAATATAATGCACGATATCCAAATTGTGATGCAATTATATAAAAGTTGATTGCTCGATAAAAAGTCAAAGGTATTGATATAATGCCCAAAAGAATTCCTATAAATAATATGCACTTCTTAACATCTTTTGGTTTTAATCTGCTTTTAATATTTATTTTATCTTGTATGAATAGCGCTCCAATATGAAATGATAACATCATTAAAATAGTATATATCTGTGTTTTTACGATACCTATTTCTATGCTGTTAATATTGCCATTTCCCCCAATCTCATTTGGAATATGGATCCCGAAGGCCCACATTAAAGGTTGTCCGAAATTAAATAAAAAAAAGAATATAAAAAAAATTATGTATGGCGTAAAAATCCGCCCAGTTTTAGATTTCCAACTATAAAGCACATATATTAAAAGAACAATTCCTAACCAATCTAAAACAAAACTAAGGGTAGATACTTCAAAACTACTCTGATCAATTTTATTTATAATAACTATGCTACATAAATATACAACTAACCATATAATAAGTAAAAATATTTTATTAAATATTATCAAATTTCTTCGCATTACAAACACCAATTATTTTATTAATATATTTAATCCACTTTTCACTTATTGTGTTGGCACTATAGTCATTTTTAACTTGGATAGCATTCGCAGAAATTGTATGATATAGGCTATCATCAGTTGCTAATTTAACCATTTCAATCGCAAGTTGCTTCGTATTTTCTACAGGAATTAAAACACCATTTTGATAATTTTGAATCACCTTCCTGGCTCCGCCAATAGGACAGTCAGTTGATATAACAGGTAGGCCGATTGCCATCGATTCAAGCATTATATTAGATATTCCTTCATATTTTGATGATATAATTAGCATTTTGGAACTAATTATTTTTTCATGTATGTTTTTTTCAAAGCCTGCCAACTTAACCTTATGGGATAATCCAATCGTTTTTATATAATTTTGTAGTTCAGACTTTAATGGCCCATCGCCATATATTGTATATGTATACGTTGGACAAGTCTTTGAAAAAATATAAAACGCATCTATGGCCATCTTAATATTTTTTTGTTCACATAATCTACATACGCTTACAACTTCTTCTTTTCTCGTTCCTATATAGTTGTAATGTGGCAAATCATTTTCTATAGGATTGGGAATAACAGCTCCCTTATTTTTTATTTTATAACTAAAATAATCACGCGCATCATCCGTTTGAAAAACATAACCATCGCTTATAAAATATAATTTATCTCTTAATATTCGGACCAATTTACTTTTAGGATCTGAATTAGGATCATTTCTTTCAGAAATAATTATTTTATTTTTTAAAAATAATGTTGCTATCAAAACGAAAATATTGACATCAGCTAAAAATGATATAATAATATCTGGATTTATTTCTTTAATTAATTTTCGTATTTTTTTTATTCTTTCAATGTATCTACAAATTTTTCTGTTATCTTTACATTCTATGTTGAACACATCAATTCTTTTGTCAATATTGTAATCGGTCCTATTGCCATAAATAGTAATTATATTTACTTTATAATCGTGATCAATAAAATTATTTGACAAAACTGAAATTACTCTTTCAGCTCCTCCATTACCCATGATACCAATGATAAAAGTAATTTTTTTCATCTAATTACCTAAAATATTTATACTTTACATATAAAATTCTTTCCACAATATGTCTTCCTCTATATCTAAATAATTTAACTGAAAAATATAATACATATCGTCGAAGCCTATTTGGTTCTAATAAATAACTTTTATTAAAAATTACAGATTTAATAAAATCACTATAAATTTCACTGTTATAAAAAACCTGAAAACTTTTTTTTAAATCTGCCAAATCTCTACCATTATCTACAATGTTAATTACTTCTGCAATCAAACCATCAAACGCAATAATATCAATAACTTTTTGGAATAACAAATCAGTCGATGAATTTATAGTTTTAAAATCTTCTACCATTTTTAAATGTCGCACTATTAAATCATTTTTATAACTATTCATTATTGATCCTTCTCGGATAAAATAATGATATAATGGTTTATCCACGAAACTTATTCTTGGTTTAGCTATTAATGTTTGAAATTGAAAATAGTTGTCTTCAGCAAATATTATTTTATTATCTCCAAATATAATATTATTTTTTTTTATAAAATTAGTTTTGTAAATTTTATCTACTGCATTATGAGAATATATTCTTCCAAAATAATAATTTTTAAAAAATTTTTCGTCTAAGTCTTCATTTAAATTTAATGTTTTTAAATTGTTAAATTTTCGTCTTATATAATTACGATTGTAATACTGCATATATATCTCAGCACATACAACATCTGCTTGCTCTGCAATAGCTTTATTATATAATACTTCTAACATGTCACGCTCAATATAATCATCAGAATCAATAAATGCAAGGTAGTCTCCAGTCGCCCTTTTAATGCCTAAATTTCTAGTAGGTCCTAACCCAACATTTTCATGCTTTTCATATATAATTCTATTATCCAATGCAACATATTGCAAAATTATCTCTTCACACATATCAGGAGATCCATCATTTAAAACAATTATTTCTATATCTCGAAGAGTTTGACTAATTATTGAATCAAGACATTTTTTTATATATTCCTCTACTTTATAAACTGGTACAATTACACTAATTTTGGGCATTTATTGATATCCTTTATTTTTTCTTTTCAAGTAATTTGATAGGTATTAATCCCACTATTAGAGGTTTTATCACATATAGAAAATTTTTTGGAAGCAAATTTAATTTTTTAAAATTTAAATATCTTATTTTTGCTTCATCTATCCTGTATTTATATTTACATTTTACATATGAATTTTTGCCTCTATAATAATAGATTAATGGCTGTTGCATATTATATCCATAATATCCCTGTGCATATAATCTCATAAATAAATCATAATCTTGTCCTCTTCTAGTTTCTTTCGCAACTCTATATAATCCAACTTTATCTATATCTTTTTTCCTAAACATAACTGAAGGATTTAAAAAACAACTATTCCAAAGAAAATCTTCTTTCGTAGGATTTTCTTTTGGTTTTGATGTTTTCCATACTCCGAATTCGTCGAAAAAAAATGCTTGCGTTCCAACAAAAGAATATTCTAAATTCTTATCTAAAAAATCAATCTGTTTTTCTAAACGATCCGGCACACAATAATCATCGTCATCAATCAAGGCTATATATTCTCCTTCAGCTTCCTCAATACATCTATTTCTTGTTAATGCCGCTCTGCAATTTTTCTCATTATAAAGTACCTTTATTCGATTATCTCTTTTTTGCCATTGTTTTAATATTGTTAACGAATTATCATTCGAGTTATCATCACAACAAATTAATTCCCATTGTTTAAATGTTTGATCAATAATTGATTGTATACATCTATCTATTGTCTCTGATGCATTATACACCGGTAATATGACACTTACTCTATACATTTTTACACCTTTTGACTTCAATAAATATTGCTTTATTAAAGCTCGTTTATATATATTTTTGTCATTTCTTTCTTCACATTTTCTATATCAAACTTTTTTACAGATTCAAGATTATTTTTCCTCATTGTTTCTCTTAACTCTTTATCGCCAGCCAGCTTATCGATTGCTTCAGCAAATCCATTCGTATCATTTGGATTGATTAAATAACCGCCTTCTCCATCTTGGATTAGATCCACATTTCCTCTGATATTTGAACAAACAACTGGCAATCCCGCCGCCATAGCCTCCATAGTCGAAACCGGAAGTCCCTCTTGATAAGACGGAAATATAAAAATGTCTGACATAACACAAATTTCAGGAATGTCATCTCTGAACCCCAAAAATCTTACTTTATCACTTACGCCTAATTTATTGGCTAAATCTTTCAGATAAATTTCCAGCTCCCCCCGTCCACAAATTAAATATATATAATTTTTATTTTTTAATTCAGAAATCGCTTTTAATGCTGTATCGTGGTTTTTTCTTTTAATCATCTCACCGACAGACAATAAAACAATTGTATCATTTGATATTTCCAGTTCTTCTCTTTTTTTAGCTCGATTTACAGGTTCGTCGTCAAACCTAACAGTATCCACACCAATGCCAGGCACATATACTATTTTTTTTGCTTTAAATCTTTGAGCCCTGTTATAATCTTCTTTGTTTATTGTTATTAAAATCCCCGTGCATCTTGATAACCATTTTTCAGCAGGATAATAAATGATCCAATTCTTTAATGGAGCCCCTTTATAGAAATGAAACCCGTGAGCCGTGTATAGTACCATAGAAATCCCTACAAATTTAGCTGCTAATCTTGCTAATACCCCTCCCATAGGCGAATGACAATGCACCACATCAAAATGGCTTGATTGCATTATTTTTTTCAATTGCTTGTATGCTTTTACATTCCTTAATGAAAACGGTGATCTTTGAATATCAAAATGATGCCTTATAATATCAAGTGCATCTAATCTTTCATTCGCATCTTCAAAATTCGCAGCACAATGCACTTCATAATCTAAAGATTTTAAAACTTCAATATTCCCCTGTTCAAATAAATAGAATTGTCTGCTAACCGTTGAGACAATTAGTATTTTTTTCATTATACGTTTTTTGCATCCCCCATAAATGATAAACCTGATGACATCCCACTTGCTTGCATCCAACCTTATGGTAAAAATTAACAGCTACTAAATTCCTAACTTGAGTACCGACTTTAATTTCTTGACAAGCATGCTCGAATGCTGCAGCCTCTATCGCTTTAAATAAATTTGTTCCTACTCCACTATTTTTCTTTGTATTTGAAACCGCTATTAATTCTATAATGCAACTGCCATTATGATACGAGTGTAATAAAAACCCATTTATTTCATTATTATTATCTTTAGATATTGCAAAATATTTTTTTTCATTATTAAATGAGTTAATTACCCAATGGCGATAAATATCCGCACCACCTCGTTTTTTTAGCTCAGGATCTTCAATAAATTTTGAGGTTTGAAAATTTGACATTTCAATTATTTCTTTATTGTAATTTAAATTTTGATATATTTTAATTGTTTCTGGCATAATATGCCTATTTTCTAACCTTTTTATAAATTGTATATTGACATCGGCTAAAAATGCATCGGTATCCCTTCCAATTAATCTTGCATTAGATGGCTCGGAATTAGTATTTTGGATTGATATAAATTGATAATCTTCAAACTTTTTTTTTAATTGGCTCCATTGTTCAAGATCAAGTGAGGTATGTAAGATAGCTTTTGCACATGATATTTTGAAATAACCGGTATCCCATGGCAAATCATAGAAATCTATTTTATGTTCATCATTCATATGTATAGCCTCTCTAAATACTTACTTCAACGTTTTCATTTATTTCTGCATTGTCATCTGTTATATATATTTTTTTTCTTTAACACCAACATAATAGTTCTAAAAAAGATTTTTATGTCAATCCACAACGATATATTATCTACATAATATATATCATTTTTGATTCGTTCCTTCCAAGGAATGGCATTTCTATAATATGCCTGATTATACCCTGTGATTCCCGGTCTGATTTCTAACTTTCTATGCTCATTTCTTTCATATAATTCAATGTGTTCCGGCAAATCAGGTCTTGGCCCGATAATACTCATATCGCCCTTTATAATATTTAACAATTGCGGGGTTTCATCAAGACTTGTTTTTCTAATAAATTTGCCAATTTTAGTAAGCCTTGGGTCACTTTCTGAATTAAATGTCGAACCGTCTTCATTTCTTATATCAGGTGCATTTATTTTCATAGATCTGAACTTATACATTTTAAATATTGTACCATCTTTACCTAATCGGAAAGCATTATAAAAAATTGGTCCTTTATCCTGAAAATATATCGTTGGTCCAATAATTATAAAAATAATACACCAAAAAGGTATGGCTATTGAAGCTACAATCAAATCCATTACTCTCTTAAAAAAATGTTTGTACATTCATTTATCTCGCATATACTCTGGATTTTTTCTAATCTGTTAAAAATTTTTTAAAATTCTTAATTATATACCCCACATCTTTATCGCTAAGCAGTGTGTGGAGCGGAAGGGTGATTTCACTTTTATACATATTAAAAGCATTCGGATAATCTTTTATATCAAATCCTAAATTTTTATAAGCAGTAAGCATAGGTAACGGCTTATAATGGACATTAGTTGCTACTCCTGCTTCCGCCATTTTTCTTATTATGTTATTTCTATCTTCCTCATTCACATCCGGGATTTTTACAAGATATAAATGACCGGAAGATGCATAATCTTCTCCGTAATGCTGCAGGTATTGTATTCCTAAAGGAAGTAATGCCTCATCATACATTGCAATAATTTCTCTTCTTCTAGCCAATAATTTTTTATAGCGACCTAATTGCATTAACCCAACCCCCGCAAGAATATCTGTCATATTACATTTATAAGCCGGATAGATAACATCATACTCCCATGCACCTATTTGAGTTTTAGCCAATGCATCCTTAGATTGACCGTGCAGGCTGTATAACATGAATTGCTCATATAACTCTTCATCATCTAATCCCAGATTATTTCTCCATACAACTGCTCCGCCTTCGGCGGTCGTTATATTTTTTACTGCGTGAAAAGAAAAACATGTAAAATCAGCCGCCCGACCACATTGTATTCCCTTGCTTTGGGCTCCAAAAGCATGAGCGGCATCACTCATGATAATAACTCTGTTAAAAAGCGTCTGATATTCATTATTCGCGCTAAATAATTGTTTCTTATCCTCAACAATTTTATAAATTTTATCGTAATCGCACATTTTGCCAGCAATATCTACGGATATGATCATTTTGGTATTTTCATTGATTGCATCAGATAATTTGGAATAATCCATTTCGAACGAATCAAGTGCCGTATCCACTAATACAATTTTAGCGCCAACATGATCTATTACCGAGGCCGATGCGGTATAGGTATAGGCAGAAGTAATTACTTCATCTCCTGGACCAATACCAAGAATCCGTAAAGTGAGTTCCATTGCTGCTGTTGCAGAATTTAAACAGACAGCTCTGCCGGTACCTATGAATTCGGCAATTTTTATCTCAAACTCTTTTGTTCTGGGCCCGGTAGTAATCCATCCAGACTTCAATGTTTTTACAACTTCTTCAATCTCTGCGTCTGTAATATCAGGCGGAGAAAAAGAAATGTTTCTAAATTCTGCCATGTAATTATCCTCTTTAGATGACTTAAAATTGTTAATGACCATATTATTTGCCCATGAAGTATTCGTGATATTTGATATCTCCATCTTCTAGAACCGAAGTTTTAAAGGTGGGAACTATATTTTGAATAATTTGATAAAGTTCTTTATTATTCCCGCTGTCTATTATTTCTTTCAGCTTATAAATCTGCTCAATTTTTCCCCTGTCGGAAAAACCATTTGCATGGCTGATCATGATTTTTTCATGATAGGTTTCCAGCAACCCTTCCTCAGCTATAAGCAATTCTTCATAAAGCTTTTCTCCCGGGCGAAGCCCTACAAAGTCAATTGCAATATCCACTTCGGGGATAAATCCCGATAAGCGAATAAGATCTTTGGCCAAATCCAAGATTTTCACAGGCTCTCCCATATCTAAAATAAAAATCTCTCCACCTTTCGCCATCGCACCTGCTTGCAAAACCAGTCCCACAGCTTCTGGAATCGTCATAAAATAACGGATGATGTCCGGATGCGTTACAGTAACAGGCCCTCCTTGCGCAATTTGTTTGCGGAAGAGAGGAATGACGCTGCCGTCACTTCCTAGAACATTGCCAAAACGCACTGCCGCAAAGTCTGTTACACTATTTTTATTTATAAATTGGATAAAAATTTCTGCGATCCTTTTTGTGGCCCCCATAATGTTGGCTGGATTAACTGCTTTATCGGTAGAAATTAAAACAAATTTTTTGCTTTTATAACGATGAGCGGCCTCGCTTAAATTAATGGTGCCAAAAATATTGTTTTTTACGGCCTCCGTTGGATTCTCTTCCATTAACGGCACATGTTTATGCGCCGCGGCATGAAAGATAATATCTGGTTTATATTGGGAAAAAATCTGTTCAATTCTTTTTTTATCTCTTACAGAGCCAATTAAAACTATAATTTTTAAGGCAGGATATTTTTTCCTCAGCTCCAATTCCAAACTATAGGTATGGTTTTCATATATATCAAAGAGAAGTAAAACTGCCGGTTCAAAGGAAGCTATCTGGCGACAAAGCTCTGATCCTATAGAACCTCCCGCTCCCGTTATCAGCACCACTTCATTTTTAATAAATGCAGCAATCTCATCATTATCCAGTTGCACGGGTTCCCTGCCCAAAAGATCTTCAATATCAATATCACGAAGTTGTTTGACATCTACTTTGCCGTCAATAAGTTCATACATTCCCGGTATTGTTTTAAGCTTGCATGGTGTATTTTTGCAAATTTCAATAATTGGCTTAACCTGTATTCGATTGACGGAAGGCATGGCAATGATAATTTCCTGAATACTGTATTTTTCTACCGATCTGCAAATTTGCTCTCGCCCCCCTACCACAGGTACACCATTGATACGAAGACGATGTTTGGCGCTATCATCATCAAGAATCACAACAGGTTTTAAGTCCGTTTCAGGATGATTCTTCAACTCTTTAATAACCAAAGCACCGGCGTCTCCTGCGCCATAGATTAATACATTTTTTATATGTGATTTTTGAGCCTGAAAATGATTTCGAAAGATGCGGATTAATCTATAAGCAAATCTACTTCCTCCTGTAAACATGACATTAAACATCCAGTTGACAATATGAAAGCCTATCCCGAGCTTTATATCCATAAAAGCCATGACAGTAAAGATGATAAAAGAACCGACAGTAACTGCCAAAAGCACCATACAAAATTCATCTGCTCCGGCATAGGTCCAAATGCTGGAATATAATTTAAAAATACAATATAAAGCAATACGGATAAGAACCGCTGATATAATGATAATACCGAGTCTTGAAGAAATTACCCCCAGTTCTTCCGATGAAACAACCAGAAACAGAGATAAAAAATTAGCGATATAAATGAAAAAAATATCGAAAATCAATAAGATCAACTGTCGTTTCATAACTTTCATAACAGTTCCACCTTTTGATACAAAGTTTTCTTAACAAAAGAGATATAATTGCTTGTATAAACAATAGTGGTAAATATAAAACATGTTAAAAAAACTATACGAGACAAAAATATAAAAACAAAATTTCCTATTGGATAATGTAGCAATGACCAAGCATCATGGCTAAAATAATACCGTATAAAACTGAAAACAGCTATTACACCAAATATGCAAGTGATTTTAGAAAAATAGATTAATGATCTTTTAAGTGATGTCTGCCAGTTTTTAAATTTCAATTTCCGAACAATCTCGTTTCATTAAAATTTGGCACAACTTAGGCGTCTTAAGAATTTAAATTTTTCTCATTCAAGGTTGGATATTTACTAATTACATCAGGACATTTATTTTAATATCTTTTATATACAATAGATTTAAAATGATATTAGTCTCCCCAGAAATAATCAATATTATCAGCACAAACCCGCTGTCTTATCGTTGCTAATAGCAATCTATAATCTTTTGTAAATGTCTTAAAACTTTTGTGCCAGATATACATAATTATGCATATTTTGTCGATTTTTTTAGAATTTACACGTATTTTCATTATATCTAAACCATTGCATATAGTCAATGACTATTTGTATTAAATATTCAAAACAAGAATAGAAATCATTAAAATTTGCATTATTTTAAATTAAAATTTAAGAGAATTTTAATTAAGTTGTTAATTACCTTTTTAAATAAAAAATCAAAAGAAATATTTGATTTCTTTTGATTTTTTATTTATTGATAACTTATTAAAAATAATGTTTATAAATATTAAATAAACAAACTATTGTATTGTTTCGGAATTTAATTCTGTGCTTATTGACTCTTCCATTCCATCTATAATGTTGTTTCGGCTTTCTATCTCAGTGTCTATATCATTATTTTCAAGATTATTATCTTCCACTTCTTGAGCATCATCAATTTCTATTAAATTATCGGATTCATTTTGTTTCAAAAAATATTTTGAAATATTTTTATTTATTTTCCCCACAGCAAACAGCATAAAAGCCATACCGCCATATAAAGCAATTGGTTCGGCAAGACCTGGCAGTAATTGTGTTAACAACAAACTCTGTCTAACGGCCGAGGCAGAATACCCTTGCGACACATATTGACCGACCGTATAATTGAACAAATAAATATTATTTATCAACAGAGTGACCCCTGTAATTCCCACAACTAATGCTATAATATACAATACTGTTGAAATAGATGATTTTTTTGTCTTTTTTTCTTTTTTCTTTTCCTTATGTTTCATTATTTACTCCCTGTATTTTATACGATAAATATAATACTAATTTTAAATCAGTTTATCAATACTTTGTGTCGATTATGTGATGAACACTAAAAAAAACTATATCAATGATTATTCAATATAATATTTTTATTTTTATAATAGCATAATTGTGATTTATAGGCAATGCTATACCTTAGTGATATAAGTTCTTTTTTATATAGTTTATCTGCGTTCCAACTGGTATATAACCATGTTATGATAACTGTCTTTGCTGCCCAAGTTCGCTATGCGTGCCGCTCTCAAGTATTCTCCCATTGCCAATAACTATTATTTTAATATCGGACAGAATGTCAAAGATAGAAAGTTCGCAGTTTTTTCTTTATTTTCAAAAAACTACCAGTATAATAAAAGTATAATAACAAGGAGCGTTGAAATGGATTATAAAAATATTATTCTGAAAAAAAAAGACCATATCTCTATTTTGTCCATAAACAGACCCGACGCCTTAAATGCTATTCATGTTGCTATGCTAGACGAGTTAAATCATGCCATTGATGACATTTCCAGTGATGCGCAAATTTATGTCCTGATAATCACCGGCGTCGGCAGAGCTTTTGTAGCTGGAGCCGATATAGCACAAATGAAAGATATGACTCCTCAAGAAGCAAGAAAATTCGCACAAATAGGACTCGATGTGTTCAGAAAAATAGAGCTGATGGAAAAACCTGTTATTGCAGCCATAAACGGTTTTGCGCTTGGCGGGGGATGCGAACTGGCGATGAGCTGCGATATCCGTATTGCTTCCGAAAAAGCCAAATTCGGACAACCTGAAGTGAACCTTGGTGTTATACCGGGATTTGCCGGCACGCAAAGGCTTTCCAGGTTGCTCGGCACCGCAAAGGCGAAAGAGCTGATTTTTACCGGCGGCACAATCAATGCAGACGAAGCGCATCATTTAGGTCTTGTAAATCAAGTCATTGCCCATGAAGAATTGATGCAGCAAACAATGCTTTTGGCACAAAACATAGCCAGCAAGGCGCAATACGCCGTCAGATATGCAAAGACTGCCATCAACAGAGGTTTTGAAAGTGATATAGAAACTGCCATGATGCTTGAAAAAGATTTGTTTGGATTATGTTTTGCAACCGCAGATCAAAAAGAAGGAATGGCAGCATTTATTGAAAAACGCCCCGCTGAATTTTTAAATAAATAATATACTTTAAAAAAATATAATAACACATAAATAATTCTAAAATTGAATGACTGGATTTTTAAGAAACAAGAATCAATTTATCCTTGGGTATCGTGATATACAATTCGTCTTGATACCGGATGGAATTGTTTTTATCCATCTCCCAACGCAGCAGTTCTTTCCCGCTGCTTTTTAGAAGAAGTATCTGACTAAAAGCATCTTCAATCACTCTTTGAACCCGGCATGAAATAATATTTTCGTCGTTGTTCAAAGCATTTTGAATATGATGTGCCCGAATGCCTACGTGGCTGATCGTATCTTCTACTATTGAATTCGTTATAAGGACCACATCCCAGTCCAGGGCTTTTATTTTGCAGGGCGATATTTTTTGGGCGCGCGATATATTTTTACATCCTGAAAGGAGCGTAGCCGCCAATGTTTTCGGCCGGTGAAACAATTCTTCTTTTGTGCAAGGTTTTTGTCCTTTCCCCTCATGCATAACGACCAGTCTGTCGCAGAGCCTGAATATCTCACCTCTGTCATGAGAGACAAATAAGACATGTCCGTCATAATCATCGATGAGGTCCATCATTTCCTGCTCCAGCTGCCATTTCAGAAAGCTGTCCATTGCAGAAAACGGTTCGTCGAGCATAAGAAGTTTTGGCTGTGAGGCAAAAATCCTTGCCAAAGCTACACGCTGCTGCTGCCCGCCGGATAATTCGTGGGGATAGCGCTCGGCCAACCCTTCAAGTTTGAATTTTTTGATGTAATCTTCTGCTATTCTATTCTTATCCTTGGAAGATAGCATACAGGATATATTTTTTTTAACTGTCATATTTTTAAACAGTGCAAAACTCTGAAATAAATAACCCACTTGCCTCTGCTGCACAGGAAGATTAATTCTTTTTTTTGAATCAAATAGTATTTTGCCGTCTAACTCTATAATGCCTTCATCGGGCTGCACAATGCCTGCAATACATTTAAGCGTCATACTTTTGCCACACCCCGAAGAGCCCAACACGGCAAATATTTCTTGACTTGTTTCAAACTCTACATCTAAATCAAAACTTTGCAACTTCTTTTTGATTTTTACATAAAGCGCCATACTATCCTCCTTATTTTGCGGTCTTTACTATCCTTTTATTTCGTTTATTGAAATAATTCATCGCAACCATCATACTAAATGACATGATCATCATCACAATTGTCCATTCATAGGCCATTTGTCTGTCTCCGGCCTGCATTGCCGTATAGATTGCAATTGAAATAGTTTGTGTTTTTCCTTTGATATTGCCCGCAAGCATCATAGTCGCGCCAAATTCTCCAAGCGCTCTTGCGAGTGCCAGAACCGTACCCGCCATGATGCCGCTTAAGGAATTCGGAAAAATAATCGTCCAGAAAATACGTATTTCACTCAGCCCCAAAGTTCTTGCCGCAAAGATTGTATTTTCATCCATATCATCAAAAGTACTCAGCGTTGCTCGATACATTAAAGGAAAGGCAACTACCGTCGCCGCAATTACCGTTGCCTGCCACGAAAACATAATGCTTATACCGGCTTTATCCAGTAGGCTGCCTATCCACCCATTTTTCCCGAATATAAGTATGAGAAAAAATCCGACAACCGTTGGAGGAAGCACCATCGGCAATGTTAGTATGCCATCGATTATGCCGCGAAACTTTTTTATTTTTCGCACTTTACTTGCAGCAAACAGTCCGACGATGAATGCAAAAAAAGTAGCGAGAGCCGTTGTTTTTATTGAGATTAAGATTGGTGTATAATCCATTTTCGCTACCTCCTTTTTGCGTTTTAGAATAGGATAATGCGGCAAGAGAAATATATGCAAATCATATACTGCTGTCTCTAAAGCCTTGCCGCATTTTTATTTTACAAAGGCGTAAAGCCGTATTTTTCAAATAATGCACTAACATCCGGTGTCGTTAAAAATTCTAAAAAGGCTTCCGCTGCTTCTTGATTTTCTGTGCCTGCAATAATTGCCGCAGGGTAAATAATCGGATCATGCAATCCTTCTTCAGCCTCGGCCACCACAGTGACCAAATCAGTTGTCATCGCATCTGTGGCATAAACAATGCCTGCATCTACATCCCCTGATTCTACCCAGGACAGCACCTGACGCACATCTGTGCCGTAGACAGCTTTCGCGTCTACTTCGTCAAAAATACCTAGATTTGTAAGTACTGCTTGTGCATATTGCCCGGCCGGCACACTGCTTGGATCTCCAAATGCAACTTTTTCTGCCGCTCCTGTCGCCAGATCTTCAAAACTTGTTATGGCTGATTCCGAAGAAGCTGGTACAATCAATACTACTTTGTTCTCTAATAAATCAATGCGGGAATCATCTATGATCAGACCTGCCTCCTGTAATGTATTCATTTGCTTTTGCGCTGCCGAAACAAAAACATCGGCAGGTGCGCCTTCTTGTATTTGCGCCATCAAAGAACCCGAAGACCCATATGTAATCGTAAGCGTTGTATTTGGCGCTTCTTCTTTATATAATTCGGCAACTTCTGCCATAACATCCGTTAAGCTCGCTGCGGCAGAAATCGTGAGTTCGGTCGGCTCGCTTGCTTCTGTGCTGCCACATGCTGCAAATCCTACAAGCAATGATAAGATAATCAATACTGTAAATAGTTTTTTCATTATAAAATCCTCCTACATTCTTAACTTGTATAAATTATTAAAATATGTTATTGGTTTCTAAAAAACCTCCTTTCTCCTTTATCTCCCGTGAAGTAAATATCACTATTTTGTTTGAAAAACTCTCTTGCGGATTTGCCTGAATGCTTGCCTAATACAAATTGATTGTCTCTTCCAAGCAAAGCGGGATCAAGATGCGTATAGGTGCGTATATCCTTAAGCAGCCCGTCTACATGAATACCCGATTCATGTGAAAATACTTCTCTGCCAACAACTGGTTTATTGGCGCTGAGGCATTTTTTTGAATACTTTTCCACCATTTCGGATATTTGCACAAATTCATGTGTTTTTATATTTACTTCACATTTTGCCATATATATCAATGCCATCACAATTTCTTCCATCGCCGTATTACCCGCTCTCTCGCCAAGTCCATTTATACTGCAACTGATATATTGTGCGCCGCCTTTGAATGCTGCAAGCGCATTTGCAGTTGCAAGTCCAAAGTCGTTATGTCCGTGAAAATCGATATCGACCTGTAATTTCGTTTTTATCTTTTTTATAATCTTATAAACATTGAAGGGATCTAAAACTCCAAGCGTATCGGCATATCGAATCCGGCTTGCTCCGGCACTAAGTGCGACCTGATATAATTCAAATAAAAATTTTTCATTTGCTCTCGAGGCATCTTCTGCTCCTATGGAGACATTGCATCCTTTTCCGATGGCGTAATCAATCACTTCAAATGTTTGCAGCAGCACTTCCGTCGGTGTTTTGTGCAGCTTTTTTTCTATTTGAATAAAGGAAGCCGGAATAGATACATGAATATTTTTAACACCTGTTAAAAGAGAATCGTCGATGTCTTTTTTTAGCATTCTGTTCCATGTGAGGAGCGATGAAGATAAATTTTTGTCTGCTATTTTTTGAATTGCGTCTCTTTCATCATTGCCCATAGCTGGAATACCTATTTCAATAATATCCACACCCAGTTTGCTAAGTGAAAAAGCTATTTCCGCTTTCTGCGCAGCGCTGAAAGCAACTCCGGGGGTCTGTTCCCCGTCTCGCAGTGTGGTATCCACTATATACAATCTCACTTAAGATAGCCTCCTTTCATTATTTTAAATAGCTATTTTTGTCTGAGTATCTGATAACTTGCCCACTGCATCAGCTCTGCACTGTCGACAATGCCGCATTTGAGGCAGTATCTCGCTGCATTCATTGCGCAATTCGTTAAGCTCTGCATTTGTTAATACTTCGTGATTTTCAAAAATCGTGCCGCTAACGGGAATTAAAGGCATAATATTCGTATATGTAACACCGAGATTTTTTACTTTTTGAACAATTTGTTTTATGTGATCCAGATTAATACCTTTAACTGCAACAATGTTAACTTTGCACATCATATCCATATCCTTGATCATTTCCAGACCTTTCAGCTGATTATCCAAAAGAATTTGTGCGCCTTTCAATCCTTTAATTCTCTCTCTTTCATAATCTATATGCGCATAAATCTGCTGACCGATATGTGCGTCTACCGCATTAATTGTCACCGTTAGATGAGTGACTCCGATGTCTCTCAAAGCAATTGCATATTTCGGCAGCATAAGCCCGTTTGTTGAAAGACATACGGTGATTTCAGGATATTTTTCTTTGATTAGATCAATTGTTTTAAATGTTCTATCTACATTTGCCAAAGCGTCGCCCGGTCCTGCGATTCCCATAACCGATAAGTTTTCAACATTGTTATAGTAATATTCAAATGTCTTCAATGCTTGAAGTGGTGTAAGCAAGTTGCTCGTAACACCGGGCCTGCTTTCATTCTGACAATCATATTTTCGATTACAAAATTTGCATTGTATATTACAAAGAGGCGCAATCGGCAAATGAATCCTCGCATAGTTATGCGCATCTGGACTGTAGCAAGGGTGCTTTAAGGTTTTTTCTACTATCTCTTCAGATATGTTTGTTTTCAGATAGGGGTTATTATTTGTTTGATTTACATTTCCGGAACATCCTCTGCAATTTTTCATCGTCTATGCGCCTCCTTGTTTCAAAAAGAATTGGTTGTATAGTCTTTGTCTATAACCGTCGTGCTTGATATCAAGCAATGTATTTGTTATCTCATCCAATAATCTTAAACTTCCGGCATATCCTACATTTAACCTTCTTTGAGCGCCGATATGATCATGTACCGGAAAGCCTATGCGGATCAGAGGAATATTTTCTTTTTCTTTTAATATTTTTCCGTCTGAATTTCCAATAAGTATATTTGGTTTTAATTTTTTTACATACTCGTGGATAGTCTCAAAATCCGTATCAGGTAAAACCATTGCATTTTCTAAAGGCAGCAAGTCGCAAAGATTAGTTGCCTTAGTGCCTGTAGCTACAATAAGTGGCTCTATGCCGTTTTCGAGACAGAGCTGCGTTAGCGCATACACCGTTTCCGGATCTCCGAAAACAGCCGCTTTACCTTCCCCGTTATATTTATGGGAATCAATCATCGCGTCAATCATTCTGCCGCGTTCTTTCTTATATTGCTTTGCAATGGGCACAGAAGAAATTTCACTAAGTATATTTAAAAAGCATTCCATACCTGTAAGACCGATAGGAATTGGGCATTTATATAAAGGCACCCCGTATTCTGCTTCTAAATATTTCCCGGGACTATACGCAGAATCGATTAACAAGCTCATTTCGATAGTCGCTCCGGCACCGGACATTTGCTTGATATCGTCCGCTTTTGTGCCTCCGTCCGGAATTTTGCTGTACCCGCTTTTATACGGGCTGTCGAGTGTTTCAGAGATATCCGGGATTAAAATATATTCTATATGGAAAGACTCTAAAACGAGTTTGATGGCTCTTATATCTTCACAGGATAACTGAGGGACGATAATATTAATTTTCTCATTTTGCGGCGCTTTTTGAGGGTTATAATATTTTATGATCGTCTTGATTGTATGAAAATAACCTTCAAAGTGCGATGCGCCGTAACCCGGTGTGTTTATCGGAATAATATCGATATTGCTTACATCATTTTTTGTTTTATATTCATCAATAATTCCTTTGATGTCTTCGCCTATTGTCTCTGCCAGACAGGTTGTGAGCACACCGATCACACTTGGATTGTAAACTCTCCTGACATTGCTTAGTCCCCGTTCCAAGTTTTGCTTGCCGCCGTACACTGTGCCGTTTTCACTCAGCGAGGTGGATGCAATATCGATCGGCTCGTTATAATGCGTAGCCATATGCCTGCGAATATAGGTACTGCATCCTTGTGATCCATGCATTAAAATCATGCTGTTTTCTATGCCTTTCATTGCGACGCTTCCACCCATTGGCATACACATTTTGCATGGATTGGTGTCTAAATTTACATATTTTTTATTCATCATAGCCATACCTTCTTGCCAGTGCCCACACAGGACTATTTACTGTTAAGTCAACTTCTTTTGCAAAATTAACGGCTCCTTCAAATCCTATAAGAGGATGTTTGCGTTCGTGATTGTGATCAATAAAAGCCATAGCCATTTTATATGCCAGAGGTCTTTCTTTCACTCCGCCAACCAACAGATCGGCATTTTTTTCTTTCATAAATTTCTCAAGTTCTGAAGGGTTGGCATCATCCAGGATCACCGTGCCTTCGTCTGTGATTTCCCGCAATACTTCATACTCTTCTTTTCTTCCCGTTTGTGTGCCTACTACAACAGTTTGCATACCCAATTCATTGAATTGCTTGATTAAAGATATTGCTTTAAAGCCTCCGCCAACATAGATAGCTACTTTCTTTCCCTGGCATTTGCTGCGATATTCTTTAAGAATCGGTTCGATCTCTTTTTGTTTTCTTTCTATTAAATCTTCTGCCTTTTGCATAACTTCACTATTGCCCGAAAGCGCTGCCGCGAGCCTTAAAGATTCTGCCGTATCATCAAGTCCGAAAAAGCTGACCTGCTTATATGAAATGCCGAATTTTTCCTCCATCATATTTGCAAGATAAATACTTGAGCCTGCGCATTGCACAATATTGAAAGAAGCATTCTGCGCTTTAAGCAGGTTACTGATCGAGGCATCGCCAGATACAGCATTAAGTAATCGAAGCCCTATTTCTTTGAAATAGTTGTTAACGATCCATACTTCTCCCGCGAGATTGAAATCTCCGAGATAGTTAAAAGCCCTGTTATCTTTGACCGTTATTTTATGCGCAGCATCATCCATCAAATTAATAATGGCATCACATGCCGCTTTGTATCCATCTTTCTTGCTGCCTGCAAAACCGGAAGACTGAACGGGAATGACTCTGATATGATGCTTTTTTTCTGCCTGGCTGCACACAGCCTGCAAATCGTCTCCGATAATGCCAACAACACATGTGGAGTAGACAAAAACCGTTTTCGGGGATTTGGCCGCCACAATTTCGTCAATAGCTGCCGCAAGTTTCTTCTCTCCGCCAAATATAATGTCTGTCTCACTTAAATCGGTTGAAAAACTATTGCGAAACATCTCACTTCCGCTACTGAGGCTCCCCCGAATATCCCAAGTATAACTGGAACAACCAATAGGCCCATGCACAATATGTACTGCATCGGTAATCGGGTTGAGCACAACCCTTGCTCCGCAGTATACGCATGCCCTTTGGCTGACCGCACCGGAGAGACTCTGATGGTCGCACTCAATTGCCTGCCGATTATTTTTATCTTTGATTAAAATATGTCTTTTTCTTTCTTCTATTACTGTTGGTTGATTGCTTTGCATGTGCGACCTCCTCTATTTTCTGATACAGAGAAGCAAATTTATTTCTTTTTGCTTCTCCATTTTTTACATAACTAATTCAAAATCTTCTTCAGCGCATTCTCTGTCATATTTTTCTAAAAATGCCGTGCTGATTTTTTCAATGATTCGCATAGCACCGCGATATCCAACCGTAGGGAAATAGCTGTGTCCTACACGATCCAAAATTGGGAACCCTATTCTCACAAGGGGTATATTTTCTGCTCGGGCAATATATTTTCCATATGTGTTGCCGATAATCATATCTACGGGATCATTTTTTATCCATTGATGCAGCATCATTAAATCCCCCGCTGCTTTTACTTTAGAGTCTGCGATGTCATTTGCTTTCAACATCTCTGTAACTTCACTTTCAAATGCGTTGCCCGGTGTACCTGTAAGCACAAATTTCGGTATCATTCCCAAAGAGATAACAAATTCCGTCAGAGCGATGACGGTATCAGGATCCCCGAATATTGCCACTTTTTTCCCGTGATAATGGTTATGGATATCTACCATTAAATCGACCAGCTGTCCCCTCTCATTCTCCAGTTCTTTCGGCACACTTTTACCTGTTATACTCAAAATATTTACTATAAATGTATCCGTCGCTTCGATACCGATCGGCAGCTTAATCACGCGCGCTTCCACATCGCATTTCTTTTCGAGTTCATAAGCGCCCGCTTCGGATGCAAATTTACCCATCGCGATCGTCGCTTTGCAGTTGCACAAATCTTCAAGTTCCGCAATGGTGACACCGCCTTCGGGATACATGGTATATTTACCTGTTTGGGGTGTATTGACCACTCCGCTCGTATCGGGAAACATGATATTTTCAACACCCAGAATTTTTAAAATTCTCTTCACTTCACTCATATCACTTGGCTCTACAAATCCTGGAATAATTGCCAGTTTTCCGTTGCAAGACGTTTTTTCGCTTTTCGTGATATGCGTCACCATCGCTTTTGTCATATTTGCAAACCCCGTTACATGAGAGCCGACATAGCTTGGCGTGTTGGCATAGAAAACTTTTTTACCTTCGGGTATCTTTGTCGAAGCAATGATATCCGATAAATCATCCCCGATCGTTTCTGATAAACACGTGGTATTTACCGCTACGATATCAGGCTCATAAATTTCAAATACCGTCTCTAACCCTTTTTTTAAATTTGTCTTGCCACCGAAGACACAAGCTCCTTCCGTAAAAGAACTTGTAGATGCCACAATCGGATCACGGAAATGTCTTGTGAGATGCATTCTGTGATATGAACAGCAACCTTGTGATCCGTGACTGTGCGGAAGACATTTGTGAATGCCAAGCGCCGCATACATGGCTCCGATCGGCTGACATGTCTTTGCCGGATTAACAATAAGAGCCGCTCTTTCTTCGATTTTTTTAGGTGTATACTCTAACATGCTTTTTCAGCTCCTTCCGTACCCAGTTTACCGGTTAAAACGGGTTCCTTCTTCCAAGGCGGAACAATATATTTCCATGCCGGCGTATGTATACCCGCGGCTACATCTCTTGCAAAATTCACAGCGCCTTGATAACCCGCATATGGACCTGCATAGTCATAAGAATGTAGTTGCTTGCTGTAGACGCCCATCTTTTGAACGATGTATTTGTCCTTGATCCCCGATCCAAAGAAAGAAGGCTTTAGAACTTTTATAATCATCTCTGTTTCAAAATGATTCAAGTCATCAATGATGATCGTATTATCTTTCATATCTGTAATTAAACCGCTGTATTTACTCATTGGTACTTCTTCTTTTAATTTTTCCATTTTTTCCGCCGGAATACGAAGCTGATATCTTCTCTCGTCTTTTTCTACCGTGATTTCTTCAATGTTTCTGCTGTCGGCATCAAGCTTGATGAGCGGAATAATATCTCTTCCTTCATAATCATCACGATGTGCAAATTCATAACCTGCCATGATTGTCGGCATGCCAATTTCTTTGAGTAAACCCTGATAGTGATGGGCCCTGGAACCGCCTACAAACAGCATCGCTGTTTTGCCTTCGCACATTTTTTTATATTTTGCTATATCTTCTTTAATTGCTCCGTTCTCCTGCGCTATAACTTCCTCGGTCCTTTGAATCAGTTCAGCGTCATCGAAATATTTCGCCAGATTCCGCAATGTTTCATTCATGTTCTCTATACCGATAAAGTTCACTTTCATCCACGGAATGCCAAATTTCACTTCTATCATGTCAGCGATATAGTTGATAGAACGGTGACACTGCACCAAATTCAAATCCGAATTATGCGCTTTTGCTATTCCTTCGTATTTTGAATCCCCCGTCATTGTTGTCGTGATAGTGTATCCGATTTTATTCAGCACTCTTTTGATTTCCCATTCGTCTCCGCCTATGTTATACTCACCCAATATGTTAATCGAATATTTAGGCCTTTCTTCTTTTGGAATATCTATTTTGCCTACAACATCTTTCATCAGTTTATTATTGGCTATGTGATGCCCTGCCGATTGACTCACTCCTTTATAACCTTCACAGCTAAATGCTAAGATCGGCACCCCGAATTCCTTTTCGGCACGCGCTGCAACTGCATGTATATCATCTCCGATAAGCCCCACAGGGCATGTTGCCGAAATAGAGATTGCCGCGGGATGGAAAGTCTCCACCGCTTCTTTTATAGCTTGTGCCAGCTTCTTTTCCCCGCCGAATACAATATCACTTTCTTGAAGATCGGTAGTAAATGCGTAATTCAAGAAATTTTTTCCGTCTTCACTGGCTTTGCCCTTATTTCGCCTTGTACCCCAGGCATAATAGGAGCATCCTACAGGCCCGTGCACGATATGCACCATGTCAACGATAGGGCCGATAACCACGCCTTTACAGCCTGCGTACGCGCAGCCTCTGTTTGTGATAATGCCCGGAAGTGTTCGGGTATTGGCTGAAATCTCCTGTGCGTCATCCGTTTGCCTGATAACAATATGCTCTTTTCTGTTTTTCATGACTTTTGCAGGATATTTATCTAATATCTTATCTACTATCTGAGTTAAATTTTTGTCCTCTTTCATTTTCTGCGCCCCTTTCATTAAATTTTTTAAATAGCATTAAGCTCATGCTCGCTGGTTCTTACCCTAATGGCGTCTTCAACGTCGCATACGAATATTTTCCCGTCTCCCATAGATCCTGTTTGATTGGTCTCAATGATGAGGTCTACGATATTTTTCACATCTTCATCTGCGACAACCATCGTAAACATAATTTTTGGAAGCATCCTATCTTTTTCAGTAATGCTCTCTACGACTTGATGCTCAAAAGTATTTAGATCGCCGTTATCTATCAAATTGCTCAGCACTTCAACATTAGACATTTTTTTACCTCTGCCGCTTACTTTTTTTGCGGTCATCGACGGATATCCGGCTTCTGATAAAACTTTTTTGGTTTCATTCATTTTATTGATTCGAATAACCGATATTATCTCTTTCATAAAGGCCCCCTTCTTACAGTATGTTCTCGCCGCTGCTGATGGTATAGGCATCCTCAACCGTTGTTATAAAGATTTTCCCATCCCCGAAGGAACCCTCACTGCCTGTCTTTGCATTTTTCATAATTATTTTTATTACATCATCTTTATCTTCATCATTGACTACCATCATCAGCATTGCTTTTGGAAGTTCATCATAATGTACATTGCCTATTTTTATTCCCCGTTGCTTGCCGCGCCCGACAACATCTATTTTGGTAGCTGCCGGGAAACCGGCATCTAGCAGTTCACCTAATATCACTGAAGTTTTTTCCGGCCTTACTATGGCTCTGATCATTTTCATATAAAGTCTCCTTTTTAAATTAAAATAGTAGGTAATGAATTATTTAAATCTATATTTATGTTCATCCTGATACTTTTACTATCCCATAATGCCGTAATCCATAAGGATTTCTTCAAGGCGTTCTTGCTTCATCGGTTTCGGGACAACAAACATCTTATTATCTTGAATCGCTTTTGCCAGTGTGCGGTATTCATCTGCCTGCGAATTTGTGGGTTCGTAATCTATAACGGTTTTTTTGTTGATTTCCGCTCTCTGCACCACATTATCACGCGGAACAAAATGAATCAGTTGTGTTCCCAGTTCTTTGGCAAACGCCTCCAGCATTTCATATTCATTATCAACTTTTCTGCTGTTGCAGATAATACCGCCCAGACGTGTTCCGCCTGTCGTTGCAAATTTATGTATGCCTTTGCTGATATTGTTCGCCGCATACATGGCCATCATTTCGCCGCTGGCCACGATATATATTTCCTGTGCCTTTCCTTCACGAATCGGCATTGCAAACCCGCCGCAGACAACATCGCCCAAAACATCATAGAAAACATAATCCAGATCAGGTGTGTAAGCGCCGAGTTGTTCAAGCAGATTAATGGAAGTGATGATGCCTCTGCCTGCGCAACCCACTCCCGGTTCCGGTCCGCCGGACTCAACACATTTAATGCCGCCAAATCCTTCTTTCATTACTTCTTCAAGCTCGATATCTTCGCCTTCTTCCCGCAAAGAATCCAGAACTGTTTTTTGTGCCAATCCATTTAAAATCAACCTCGTTGAATCTGCTTTCGGATCACACCCGACAATCATAACTTTGTTTCCCATTTCAGCAAGTGCTGCCGTAAGATTTTGGGTTGTCGTTGATTTACCTATTCCGCCTTTACCATAAATTGCTATTTGTCTCATTTTTTTCTTCCTTTCTTTTAACAAAAAAAACGCTATTTCGCACAAGTGCACAAAATAACGTCTTTGTTATAATTATTTAAATATTGATGAACTAAGACTTCCTTTACTTATAAATACGCAAGGGCGCTATTTTGCATATACGCGAAAATAACGCCCTTGTTATTATAAGTAATGAATACTATATTTAATTATTTGATTTTGGTCGATAATATCATAGAAAATTATTGATGTCAACCTAATAAATATAAAAAAAAGTGCATTTTTATATATTTTTTCAATGTAATGATTTACAAATTTTTTCTTTTTACTTTTAAAATTTAAAAAACTAAATTTAATTTTTTTTGATATATAACATATCATAATTAATATGAACTTTTATTTGTTAATATTTATTTTATTTTGTTATAAATGAAATAAATTAAGAGATATATTGCATATTTATGCAATATATCTCTACCAATCAAATCCATTGCCAAAGCTTTTTTATTGTCGGTTTCTGCTTGGGTCATTCGAACCGTTATTTGGCGTCATTTGATTATTCATGCCTCCTCCACTGCTGCCATACGTTGTAACAACCGAAGAGATCTCAACGGTATAACTTTGAGCACCTACTTTAAACGTATAAGTGCCTTTTGCTAACTGTGGCGAACTTAACACGACAGATTGATATTCTTTTTCGGGCGTGTAGGACAATATTGTGTCTCCACTCGAATTAATCAGGCTTATTGTTGTATTTGCCGAAACAGCCGTATTAAAATTATAAAGGATGGAATATTGCGTAGACGACGCACTGAATCCCTCTGCCATTCCGGTACTTCCTGCGGCTATAATCACACCTGCCGATATCGTGGCATCACCATTATAGTCAAGCGCACCGTTCCCATTCGTTGTAGGACCGCTGACATATGTCTCGCCTCCACTAACTGTAAGGGTTCCGTTTGAATCTATGCCGTCTCCCGACGCGTTAATAGTAATCATCCCGCCTGAAATTTTGATATAACTGTCGGAATCTGTTTGAAAATTATCGTCTTCCCTTCTATCTGCGGCCTGTGAGTTATCCTGCCCGCCGGCCGCATTGAAACCATCATCTGAGGCATTTACATGAATCGTGCCTCCGTTTATATCGATGCTGTTTCCCTCAAGGCCTTCATAACTGTTTTCAATGTTGATTTCTCCACCGTTTACAACGAGTGCATTATCTGCATGAACACCGTCATCTTCACATGCTATTTCTAATATTCCGCCTTCGATACTGACATTCCCGTTGCTGTGCAACGCGTCATCATCGCTTGCTATGGAGATTTCACCGCCACTGATAATCAATGCATTTTGTGCTTGGAAGCCATCATCTCCTGCTTCTATAGTAATATTAGCATCTTGAATATAAATGTAGCCTTTATATTCATCTTCTTCGTTATCCGATTGAATACCATCGGTTCCTGCCTGTATGGAAAGAGTGCCGCCAGCGATTTTGACGCAGTCTTTTCCCTGCAGGGCATCGCCTGCAGCAGTGACAGAAATACCTCCTCCCGTAATGATCAAATCATCTTTGGACGCAATGCCATGTTCATAATTGCCTTCTATAACAAGTGTACCCTCTCCATTGATTGCCAAATCAGCTTTACTGAAAACAGCTGCATCGATTATACTGTCATCTACACTTATTTCACTGTGCGCAGCATCTGTGATTTCATTCTCGCTTCCCTCGGCCAAAGTAATGACCACTTTATCTGCTTCTTTTATCAAAACCGGCGCTGTTGTGCTCGACGAAATAGATATTCCGTTGAAGACAATATGAATATCTGCCGAATCCTCGGCATCTACGATTAGCTGACCATCCGTGAGCATGCCTGAGAGGATATAAGTCCCCTCCTCACTAATAGTTACCGTGCTGCCGCTTGCTTTTGCTCCGGTTCCGTCTACACTGCTTGCATTATTGCTCAGTATAATAATCGTACTTTCTGCTTCATCGTAACTCGCATCAATATCTTTATCACTGAAAGTGGTATCAAATCCTGTCTCAGTACTGCTTGTCGATTGAATCGTATCTTCCGCAGTGCTTGAACTGTCATCACTGCCACATCCTGTAGTGTATAGAAGCAACAGAATACATATCGCCATAATAAATATATATAAAATTTGTTTTTGGTTTTTTTCTCCCATAACTTCTTCCTCTCTTAAAAAGTTTTACAGTCCTTCCCCGGCCGCATTAATTCTTCCACATCGCACTTCAAGATTCCCGTTTCTACATCTGAGTTCATCTATAAATGCTTTTTCTTCATTTTCATTATTTAAGATTATATAATACGTCAATTTAAAAAGACTCCCCATATTTGATGTCTTTACTTGTATGAGCTCATTGTTTTTTGTATATTTTTTGAACAGATCATCAAAAACACCTGTATAATCCAAATCTTCTGGAATCGTAACACGAAGTTCCTTTTCTTTGTTACGATTTTCTCCAAATTTAAAAATACTGTACAGCATACTGACTAGCCCTAAAATCAATGTAAACATCATCGCAAGCCCGATATATCCAATTCCTGTTGCAAGCCCGACTGCCATAGCGAAAAAGATACTTACAATTTCTCTCGCACTTCCCGGAATCGATCGAAACCTTACCAGGCTAAACGCACCCATGACGGCGATCCCTGTTCCTACATTGCCGTTAACCATCATAATAACCATCTGCACAATTGCAGGCAGCAACCCCAGAGTCATCACAAAACTTTTTGTATAGCGGTTTCGATACATATAGAAAAGGGCAACAATCACACCTAAAACCAAGGAACAGATGGTTGTTAGCATGAATGTTGTCATAGAAATAGATGATTCCGCACTTTCTATTGTTAAAAAATTATTGAAAAATTCATTTAGCATCTTTTTCCCTCCCTGTTTGTTGTCTTATTAAGAATGCTTTGTTTGTATGCAGTGCCATATTTTGAAAATGATGTCGGATAGATTTCCAGCTCACTGAGCAATCTTGCGAGCCAAAAAGGCAGAGCTTGGGGAGATTTTATTTCCATTATGCGCTCGCCATGTACAAAAATGGGTTCTCCCCAAATACCTTCTTCAAGATTTAATTGATTTTCTCTCCATAAGATATCACGATCAAAAGTGATGCGAAGCGCTGTATCTTCACCGATTCCCTGCCATGCCGTCCTGTGTGAAGAGATCCACATCTTTGGCTTTAACTGCCCGTATAAATTATAAAGTCGATCGATTTCCTTTATTACTTGGTTTTGCTCACTCGGTCTTTTGCCTTCAGATAAATATTCACTCGCTTCATCTACCGACATATCAATTCGTTGTTTGTAGACCACACCTTTATATTTTTTCTTCAACTCTACAAAAACATGATCTTCCTTTGAAAACTGTCCATAACTTCGCAGTCTCAATTTCTCTTTATAGACCGGTTTTTCGAGTGAACGTCGGATTAAATAATAATTGGGCGTATCAAAATAGATACTGCAGATAGTGGTATTTGCAAATTGATCCGGTTTACAACGAATTTTCAATTCTTTCTCTAAAATAATATATTTCTGTTCTTCGACTATATATTTTTGTTCATGACGTTTGAACTTATATTGAATATTGTCTGTATTCATAGCATACTCCATCTATTAAAATGTTTTTTTTATTGTAGAAAGCAAACCTTAAACTTACTTAAAATAACTTTACTTATTTTTTACATATTTTTAATAAAGTTTATATTTATATTTTTATTTATACATGAAATAAAAAAAGCCCTGCTTTTTCGTGCCAACAGGACTTTATCTATTGTTATATTACAAAATAACAGTAAAACAAATCATATTCTCCCCTTGTTTTTGAACCGTCACTTTTCCTTTATGGCAAGCGGCTATTGCTTTTACAATCGAGAGACCTATCCCATAGCCTCCGCTGTTGCGGGAACGTGAGGCATCTGCTCTGTAAAACCGCTCAAAAAGCCGGTTCAAATCTTCACACGGCATCTGGCTTATAGTATTGCATATTTTTATTTTACATCTTTTACCTGATGAACTTAGTGATAAATTTATATTCCCTTCATCATCCGAATGCTTGATTGCATTATCCAACAAAAGTGATACAAGCTGCCGGACAGCGCTTTCCTGCCCATATAATGATAAGTCAGGCTGAATCGTATACGTAAAGGATTTATTTTTTAGCTCCGCAAGCGGTTCAAAATCAGCGGCACTCTCCCATACTGCTTTGCTGATTGAAAACTCGTTAAACATTAAAGATATACTGCCTTCTTCCAGTTTTGATAATGTCAATAAATCTTTTGCTAAATGATCAAGCCGCTTCGTCTGATTGCGTATACTTTGAATCCATTCATTTTTTCCTGTGCTCAGTTCCAACACATCTGTATTCGCGGAAATAATTGCAAGAGGTGTTTTGATTTCATGACTTGCATCTGTGATAAATTGTTTTTGTTTTTCAAAACTTTCCGCAACAGGGCGGACAACACGTTTTGAAAAAACGGAAATTAACAAGAATACCACAAGCAAACATGCTGCCCCAATCAAACACGAAGTAAATAAAGTCGATTGAAATGTTTCAATATTCATACGTTCATCTATGAAAACAATGATATATCCGTATGGCTTTTCAGTGACCATATATTTATAAATACCATAGTAGCCTATATTTTGATCTTCTTGCAGTATCTCATTAACATAGAGACTTGCCTGCTGCGTTGTAACTGCAGCAATATGGCTTACATCGGTTTTCGTTACAGCATAAACTTCATCCGTCCAAACAGTAAAATATCTCGTTTGGAACGGTGTTTCTTCAGTAATTCTCTGATAGCTTTCATCTTCCCTCGGCTCTTTTTTTTCAATTGTTGTAGTCGGAAACTCGCCCTCATTTTCAGTGATCATTTGCAAAAGCTCATTTGCCTTTTGATCCATCTGCCTGTAATTGATAATGCTGCTTGTTGCAATCAACACAACAATAACCAAAGCGAGAGAGGCGGTAGCTATGAGTATAAATTTTCTTCTCAGTTTGTTAATCATCTTTTTGCACCAATGTATACCCCATTCCTCTTGCAGCCTTGATTTCCAAATCTGCATTTAACATAAGAAGTTTTTTCCTCAGATAGGAAATATATACCCAGACGACATTAATCTCTACATCTGAATCATATCCCCAAATAGTTTCCAAGAATTGTTCTGTGGAAATGAGACGCTCCGGTCTGCTCATGAGCATTTCCATCATCTGAAATTCTTTATTACCCAATCGAAAAGACATATCATCAGAAAACAATTCATATGTTTGACGATTAAGATTAATATTGGCCATACTTAAAATATTAGGCGTAAACTCACTTTTACGTCTGGTCATCGCACGTAGCCTGGCGAGCAATTCTCCTGTTGCAAATGGTTTTGCCAAATAATCATCCGCTCCAATGTCAAGACCTTTGATTTTATCTTCTGTTTCTGATTTTGCTGTCAGCATTAGAATCGGAACCATTACTCCCTGTTTGCGAAGCTCGGCAAGCACACTCAGCCCATTTAATTTCGGCATCATAATATCAAGTATAATGGCATCATAGTTTCCGCACAGCCCATAATCTAAGGCATCCTGCCCGTCGTAGACTGCATCTACAGAATAATTATTGTGTTTTAATATGACAACGAGCGCATTGGATAATTCTTTTTCATCTTCTGCGAGCAATAGTTTCATAGCTTTTTCCTCCTAAGCTATATACTCCATTATCTGGCGAATCTATAATATACCTTATCGTTTGCAAATTTAAATCAACCGTCGCTATTTCATCTGCGCATCGCTTTAATTCTTTGATCATCATATCTTCATAGCAAATCGTTTTTTTGTATTTTAGCTGATGTTCCAGGCTTGCCCAGCAATCCATGGCAATCGTACGGATTTGGATTTCTGCATATACGCTCTTCTTTTTTCCTTCGCAATTTACGTCGACCGCTACAATCATATGGTAACTACGATATCCGTTTGGTTTAGGTCTGGCGATATAATCTTTTATTTCATGTACTTTTATGCCGGAAGAATTTTGAATAAAGTCAGCCACATAATAGACATCATCTAAAAAAGTACAAAGTATACGAATACCCGCCGCATCATAGATTGATTTCATTGCATTTTCTAAAGTAATTGCAAATCCATATCTGCGCAGTTTGTCTTTCATGCTTTGAGCGGTTTTGATTCTGCTCTTAAAACTGTCAATCGGATCTCTGTCAAGCCCTTTCTGTATTTCCAACGTCCTGAATTTCTCTATTTTTTGAAACAGATTATCAATAGCGAGATTTAAATAATCGTAATGCTCTTTATAGAAATTTATTGTTTCCTCGTCTTCTTTAATAATATGGATGTCCATTTGCAACTTCTCCTGCTAAAGATTCATATCTACATGCAGTGTAAGAAAGGAACCTTAAATCAACTTAAAAAATTTTTTAAACTATACTATTTTTGCAAATAAAGCGTTTGTGTCGGAAATGCGAATTCAATACCTCGCTTGTCAAATTCTTCTTTAATCCGCAGATTAACTTCCTGCAAAATGTCCATATATACATAATAATCACTGCTCAAGACATAATAAACAATTTCAAAATTCAAGCTAAAATCCGCAAATTCACAAAAATGTACTCTATCAAATGTTGTGCACGCAACATTTTCAATAAGATTTTTAATTAAACCGGGGATTTCTTTTAACTGTTCACTTGATGTGTCATACGTGACTCCTATTTTAAATAGTATACGCCGATTTTCCATTCTTTTATAATTTTGCAGAGATGAATTCGTCAATGTTGCATTTGAAAAAACCAATTGTTCTCCTGCAAGACTGCGTAGCCGGGTTGTTTTTATTCCAACATGCTCCACAGTTCCCATATACCCGTTCGTTAAAATCAAGTCATCCACTTCAAAAGGTTTATCAAATATAATGGAAAAGAATGCAAAAACATCTGCAAGTATGGCTTGTGCTGCAAAGGCGATCGCGACACCGCCTATACCGAGTCCGGCAAGCAGGGTATTTACTTTGATTCCTGCATTTTCCATGAATAAAAATATTGCGATGAGCCAAACAATAAATTTAATTGCTTTTTCCATCCATCTACTGCTTACTGCGCCTAAATTCTTTTCATTTTTTTCCCAATATTTATTAAACATAACTACTGCTACTGCTGAGACAAATATTGCTCCCAAAATAATGATGCCGGCTAATATGATCATGTTTACGGCTTTATTTAGTGGACTGCTTAAATTGAGAATTCCTGTACTGAAATGCAAGATAACTAAAAGCATAACTGGCATGCTGTATTTTTCTATTACTTGAACTAAAACATCATCGGTTGTTGTTTTTGTTTTTTCTGCTGCTTTGCTCATTTGCTTTACAAGTATCTTTTTTATAATAGCAGTAATAATAATCCCGACTACTAAAACCATTATAAAAAGAAGATAATCGGACACTTTATTATTAAAATAGACTTGATTTAAAAATTGATTCATTTTTACCTCCTAAGCTTATTTATATATAAATAACATAAAATATTCTTTAATTTTTAGATTAACATAATCCATGCTATTTCTCAAATATTTACTCTAGAACATTTTTTGTTTATTAAAATAGTATACAAAATTGGATAATTCATAAAAAAACTGCTAATATTTTATATAGACAAATCATTTTAGGAGCCCATTATGAAAAAGGATGCCATAAAGAGCAAAGAAATTAAATTGTCCGAAGGAATTTCAAAAGTTATTATTGACAGGTTTAATCAAAGAATAAAAATCATTTCTCTTTTTGGAGAATTAAAAGAACTGCTTGATAAATTAGATGCAGATATAACAAAACATAGATTGGAAAAGCTATTTTGCGTTACCAAAAAAGATCAGTTAGATATTTTCAAAGAACAAGGATTTATAATAGAAGCCAAAATAGCGGGCCTTCTGCATGGTAAAGACGGTTATTTTCTTTCCAAATTTTTATCGCCAAAACGAAAAATCAATAATCATATTCCCGAAGAGGAAGAAGTTTTAATAAAAGCCAGAGAATACCTGCAAGAAGACTTTTTATATAACATCAAAAATCAATACATTATACGTAACGCCAAAAAAGAGGATGCAAATGAACTTGGATGTCTTTATGATAACGTTTTTGAAACGTATCCTACCCCATTAAATGATCCTGATTATATCATACATGCAATGGATCACAACACATTCTTTAAAGTGGCAATCTATGATGGATGCATCGTTAGTGCCGCATCCGCCGATATGGATGAGCAGAATTTAAATGCCGAAATTACAGACTGCGCTACAAATGATACACATAGGCAAGAAGGATTAATGGGCAGACTTATCTATGAACTGGAAAAAGAAATGAAACAAAGAAACTATAAAGTTCTCTACAGCATTGCACGATCTATCTCACCCGGAATCAATATCGTATTTGCCAAACACGGTTATGAATATGGGGGCAGGCTAGTAAACCACTGCCATATATGCGGACAATTTGAAAACATGAATATATGGTTAAAAAATTTATAATATCAACGTTAGTCAATTATGCTTAACGATCGTTAAGCATAATTGAGCCTGATAATACAACAGAGAGTTCATCCCTGATATCTTTTTCGGATAAATATCGATCTCTAACAACAATACTTTCTATTGAATTATCCATGAGACGGACCAATACGCGCGTAGTCAAAGCGGCATTCTTGCCGGAACTCAAATGTGAAAGTATCAATTTATAATGTGTTTGCTGCATTATTTTTTCCCATTTAACCATACTTTCTCTTAATCCATGATCACCCTCATATGTTAGATATACCTTTATGCCGAGACGGTAGATTTTTTTATCATAATCACTTAAATGATTAGTTTGATAGATAAGCTGTGTGTAAAAATCTATAATATTATTTGCGTTGACTTGCTTTGCTTGTTTTTTTAGTAAGTTAAAATAATCTTTTATTATGATTTCATGAAATAATTCTTTTTTACTTTTAAAATAATAATAAATCATTGGTAGCGAGCAATCTGCTTCTTTGGCAATAGTGCGAATTGTAGCCCCATTGTAACCATCTTTATTAAAATACTCTACCGCAATTTTTTTTATTTTATCCTTTAATTCTGTATCCGACATTGCAAGAACCTTTCTTAACGTACGTTAGGTTTATTATAATTGACATATATTATTTTTACAATAAAAAATATATTAAAATGATGTTTTTTATAATATTTTATACTATTTAAAGTAACGATTAAACATCTAACATCTGATATACTACTTGACATACAAACATAAAATCATGTATTATAAATTTACAAATGAATAGAAAAAGGTGATGAGATTCGGCATATCCGCCTAGAGCAACAGGATTTGGATATACCGGAGAAGAGTAAATAAAATCAAAATGAATAGGGTAAATCGCTTTGCACATTTTGCGCAAAGATTTTTTTATATACCCAAATTCTTGATTTTATTTTACTCTTGCTTATAATTATCGCCGATTAAAGTCGCAGGGTAAAACCTACGGCTTTTTTTAATACATAAAAAGGAGATCTTAAAATGTTTCCCTACTTAAACGATTATTTGACACCTCCGAAAAATTATACACAAAGTAAAACCAGCTTTTGGACAGATGAACATATTTCCAAAAAATTACTTGCCCTTCATCTTGATGAAAATAATGATTTGGCTAGCAGAAAGCCGGAATTTATGGAAAAATCTGTTTGCTGGATTAAAATTCTCCTGCCTCCTGCTAAGTATACAAATTTACTTGATATCGGCTGTGGTCCCGGATTGTATGCCCAAAGATTTGCCAAATGCGGTTATCGGGTTACTGGTGTAGATTTTTCAAGACGTTCTATCGAATATGCAAAAAGTCATGCCATAGCACATGCACTTCCTATTTGCTATCTACATCAAAATTATTTAAATTTAAGTCTTAATGATTCATACGACTCAGCTACTATGATTTATTGTGACTATGGTGCATTGTCGACCCAAAACAGAAAAAAATTAATGCGGAAAATTTATAATGCTTTGAAGCCGGGCGGAAAATTTATTCTCGATGTTTGCTCTGTTCAACAATATATAGCGTTCGAAGAAAGTCAGACATGGGAGATATTAAATGAAGGGTTCTGGAGTCGCGAAAAACATATTTGCATAAATTCTAACCGCAAATATGAAGATGATACACTGCTAAACCAAACAGTTGTTGTTACACAAAGCAGCACAAATAGTTATTATATATGGACGCATTGTTTTGGTGAAGACAACCTAATCGACGAGGTTACTCAAGCCGGTTTTAAGCCTGTGGAATTCTACAGCGATATAGCAGGCAGGCCTTTTTGCCCCGACAGCATGACGATAGCTGTTTTATTAGAAAAATAAAATATAGATAAATTAATGAAGATATTAAAAAGGTTCCTTTAATAAGGAACCTTTTTATTTTTTTAGTATATCAGATAAAATTTATTGTATCCAACTATCAACAATATCCTGATTTTCAGATATCCATTGCTCAGCTGCTTCAGTAGGTGTCATTCCTTCATTGATCAGAGCTTCCAGACTACCGATTTGTTGATCGCTCATAGAGAAATTTTTAAGCATTGCAGCAACTTCCGGTTGCTGTGTGCTGAATTCTTTATTTGCCAAAGTATGAATTTCTTCACTTTCGCCATATTCTCCCATTGGATCATCTAAATATTTAAGCTCATATTCCGCAAACATCCAGTGTGGACTCCATCCGGTTATAGCAATCCATTCATTATTTTGATATGCTTTATCCAACGCAGCCATCATAGCAGATTCACTGCTTTGCAGCACCTCAAAACCTAAATCATAGCTTTCATTGGCTCTGTCGGTCGCTTTCATAATGCCTGCACCAGGGTCAATCCCTACGATTTGATTGCCGAATTTATCAGACTGAGCGTTCATTTCTTCAATAGAATCAATAGTCACATACTGTGGAACTACAATGCCTATTTTGGCAGGTTCTTCATACCAGATTCCATAATCTTCAAGGCTATCTTGATATTCAGTCCAATATGTTTCATGAGTGATTGGTAACCATGAATCCATAAATACATCAATATCCCCTTCACTCAAACCAACAAACAGCGGTGCAACATCAAGCTGTGTCAACTCAACTGTATAACCTTGGTCCTCTAAAATTACTTGCCACAAATTACTGACAGCCACACATTCGGCCCAATTAACATAACCAATTTTTACTGTTCCTTTATCTTCCGAAGTTGACGTACTGCTACATCCAACTATCAAACTAAAAGAAAGTAATACAATTAATGCAAGTATAACGATTTTCTTTTTTCCTTTCACACTCCAATTCATAATTTTTCCTCCTTTTTTCATGAAGCATTATTTATTTTCAGTTCTTAAAGAACTTCCAATACTTTGAGTTATTCTATCTAATATGATTGCCAAAATAACTACGGCTATTCCATATTCAAAACCCATTCCGATTTTTAATTGGCTGATTGCTTCCAGCACACCTCCGCCAAGTCCGCCTGCCCCAATCATGGATGCAATAACAACCATGGACAGCGAAAGCATAATCGTTTGATTGATCCCAGACATTACTGTAGGCAGCGCTACCGGTAATTGGATCTTCCATAAAAGTTGCCTTGGGGTTGAGCCAAATGCTTGTCCCACTTCCATTAAGTCTGTAGGGACTTGCCTTATTCCTAGATCAGTCAGCCTTATTGCCGGCGGCATCGCAAAAATCACGGTAGCAAACACAGCCGGTACTTTACCTATGCCGAAAAACAATAATGCTGGAATGAGGTAAACGAAAGATGGCAGTGTCTGCATCAAATCTAAGATAGGAGATATAATTTTATGAAAAGTATTATTCCTGCCTGACGCAATACCTAAAGGGATTCCAATGAGTATACATATCACGGCTGATATGATAACGAGCACCAATGAAGATAAAAATGCAGACCATAATTGCAAATTATATATTAAATATAGTCCCAAAACAGTTCCCAGACTAAGTTTCCATCCTTTTACTTTGAATGTAATGACAACAAAAATCAGTATTAAAACCCACCAAGGTATGATTTGCAATATATGCTCAAATCCTCTAATGAATTTACCGAAACTTTCAGAAAAAGCATCCATGCCATTACCAAAAGTCGCCTCCATCCATCGAACGCCTTTATCAATATATTCTGCAAGCGGTATTTTGTACATACTATATACCCTCCTGATTATTACTGTGATCGGTTGGTATCTCCGTATCAGATAACGGCAATGAGCCGTGTTCATCCTCTGCGTCATCTGAATGATCCGGAGCAAGCGCGGAAAGCACAGCGCCACGCACAATGATACCGACAAGCCTGCCTGCTTCACTGACGACCGCAATCGGATATTTGCTCTCGGCTATAATGGCGATTGTGTCGAGAACCGGTGTATTCTCTCTTACTGTCGGGCCTTGTTCAAGCTCTATTTCACTTAGACTGACCACTCCCGCTTTTCTCGCTTCCAATGCTGCATCTACGGTAACAATACCTTTCAAATGCCTCTGCTTGTCTACAACATAAACACTTGAAATTCCATTTTCTTTCATAATTCTCAACGCAACATTAGGGCCGTCACGCAAAAGCATGTGCGGCTGCGGCTTTTTCATCACATCTTCAGCCGTTAAAATCTTACTTTTATCGACCCCTTTTACAAATTTAGCTATATAATCATTCGCAGGATTTTTAACGATTTCTTCCGGCGTACCTATTTGCACAAGCGCACCATCTTTTAAAAATGCAATACGATCTCCCAGTTTCAATGCTTCATTTAAATCATGTGTAATAAACACAATCGTTTTACGCACCTTTTCTTGCAGGGTTAAAAGCTCATCCTGCATTTCTTCTCTAATTAAAGGATCCAGCGCACTGAAAGCCTCGTCCATCAGCAATATATCCGCATCGTTTGTCAATGCGCGTGCCAAACCTACCCTTTGCTTCATGCCTCCGCTTAATTGAGACGGATACTGTTTTTCATAGCCCTTTAGGCCGACAACCTCTAAATTTTGCAGAGCCTTTGCTTCTCTTTGACTTTTTGAAACCCCTTGAACTTCAAGACCGTAAACTGTATTCTCTAAAACAGTGCGATGAGGCAGCAGCGCAAACTGCTGAAATACCATAGCGGTTTTTGACTGCCGAAAATTACGCAGCTCTTTATCTTTTAGCTCCATAATATTCGTACCATCTACTATAATTTCTCCTGCGCTTGGCTCAATAAGCCTGTTTAAACATCTTAGAATCGTGGATTTTCCACTGCCTGAAAGGCCCATGATTACAAAAATTTCTCCGTCATTAATATTAAAACTGACATTGTTAACGCCCACCGTATATCCGGTTTCTTTGAGAATTTCATCTTTATTTTTGCCATCTTTAAGCATTTTTAAAGCATTTTGCGGATGGCTACCAAATATTTTTATTAATTCTGAAACAATTATTTTTTCGGCCATATTTTTTCCTTTCACTCATTTATCCTAATCACGCATATTACGTTTAACTCTTGAATGGAAATAGTATAGCTTCTTATAAGATTCATAATAAAATTAACAGTTTTGTCTCATATTACATATCTACTGCCAAATAAAACAAACAAATGCAGCTCAGTCGAATTTTTGTAAATAAATGAATTTTATTTATTAATTATAATCTTATAGACATTTTGCAATACTAAATATTAGATTGTGCTTATTAGTGTAACATGAAATTTTTAATTTGTAAAATTTAAGTGCCGATAAAACTATCGATTGTAAAAAAATAAACGTTTAAACATAGTCAAAAAAAACGTTTTTTACTAAAAAATAACTATATTTTTAATTATTTTTGAATATATATACCCCTAAATAAACAAGCATATATGCTGCTTATATTTCACTGAAATAATATCCTTCAATTTTCGTCGTCGCTTGCCCGCCAAACAGCACTTTATCTTCGAAAGTTTTCAGTTGGACACTGTTAAAGGCATTCTTTTCTTTGTTTTGTTCGATTGAGACAGGCTGACCTTGCCATAAACTATTTTTTAACATATAAAAGCCAACAGCGCTATTGCCGGAGCCTGTAGCATTATCTTCAAGGTATCCGAATTTAGGCGCAAACACTCTGGTGCGTATAATATTTTTTTGATCGGCTACTTCTGTTGAAAATATAAGTACGATATCTATTTCATTTTTGAGGCAAAATTCTTTCAGCTTTTGCTCATCGGGTAGTATGAACAGTGTCGTCTTAAGATCTTTTATCGGTACAATCAAAGTGCGCAGCCCGGCATCTATCATGGAAATAGGAAATTTGCCTGAAATATCATCGGATACTATTCCCAGATGCTCTGCTATTTGCTTTTTTGCTATGTTTACTTTAAAATATTTAGGATCAGGTGCCGTTATAAAAACAGCATTAAGCGATGCAATTTCATTGTATACATTCAGTATTCCTTTTTTTGTGATTATTTTTATGCTTGGCAATTTTAAAAGTGATGATGTTCTTTTGAATAAAGAATACATACATGCAATGGTGCCATGACCACAAAAATCAACTTCGCATTCAGCGGAATAATATTTTAATTCATAGACATTTTCTTCAACAGGTCTGCAATAGACCACCTCTGATACAAACCCCTTATGTTCAAATGCTATTTTTTGCATTTCATCAGGCGCTAGCTCTTGGCCTTTTTGCAGATACAGACAGGCGGCAGGATTACCTGTCGAATTTTTTGAAGTGAATGCATTCAGTTTTAAATAGCCTATCTTTGCCATTTTATCTCCTCCATGCCAGGTTAGATACTTATTTTAATTTGGTTTATATTCAAAAGATGTATTACAAGACGGACATGATGCTTTGATAGTTCCCTTATTGATTGGAACACGCATTTTTTTGCCGCAGGAGGGGCACGTTGCCAATCTATGATCTACGAGTTTTAAAATACGTTCTTTATCAAACCCCACGACCACATCATCTCCTATTAAAAATGTAGGCACTCCCGTAATATTTCTTTTTGCCATTTCTTCTCTTGCCCTCATATTTTTATTGACATCTTTTTCTATATAATGAATATTATTTTGGGCAAGAAAAGATTTTGCCATTTTGCAATATCCGCACGTTTGCGTGGTAAACATAATTACTTGTTTCATTGCCTCGTCTCCTTTTAAAAAAATCTTCTATCTTAAATTATAACATCGATTTTTTAACCAATCTCATATATAAGAATGCGGTGCGCCTTTTTAGCGATTTTAAAAAATCCGGCCATTTTAAAAATCAGCTTTGTGATGCTATCCAGTTTGTTTAATTCTTCACTTGAAGTAAAATATTCTTCTCTTATGAATTTTATATCTTTATGCCATTTTGTCATTTCTACCTCATTGTCGATTCCCCAGTAAACCACGGCTCCCGTTTTTTGCAGCGATGGATGCTTCATTGATTTTTTAGCGGCGAGTGTGCTGTAGGCGTCAAAAATCAAGGTATACTTCCCAGATCTTTCATATAGACGGCTGATCAATGTTTTTATTTCCTCTTCTTTTAAATACATAAAAAGGCCTTCGGCTACAACAATGCAGTTTCCATTATTTTGAGGTATTTTTTCAATCCATTCTCTTTGTGTTACGGATGAAGCAATCAAATGATATCGATCGCTTTCATCATAAAAAAGCCTGCGCAGTTCGATTACTTCCTTATAATCTACATCATACCAGTCTGCATTCTTATTTTTTGTTCGATAAACTCTGCTGTCGAGCCCGCATCCCAAGTGCAGAACGATACAATCGTCATGCTTCGATAAAAATTCATTCACAAAATTATCTATAAGCTTTGCACGCAGGCACATCATGACATTGGTCTTATTTTGTATTCTCAACGATTGAAAATCATAGTTTATTCGCTTAACGATTTCAACAGCTTTTTTATCAACGAGGATCGGATTTTCTTTTTCATTTTCTTTTGCTTTCCCATAAAGAGGTATAAGCATCGTTTCTTTTTCTTTGGTTAAAACAATTTCATTCATAGTACTCTCGCCAAAAAATATTTATATAATCAGCATAGGCTCTCTGTGCAGATCAGCAAATTCTGTTTCCAAGAAACGTTTCGCTTGATAAAATTCTTCTTGTGTGAACCTGATTGCCTCAACCGGACAGGCACGTACACATGCACAGCATCGAATGCATTCTTGCGCATTAATCTGGCGAATATCGTTAAAATCAATCGCTTCCGTAGGACAAATTTCAGCACATAGCCTGCAGTTCGTACATGCATCATCTACAGCAGGCGCATATGCGGGCGTTGGGGCATTGTTTTTATTATAAGGCCTGTAGGGGCGATTGCCGGGGATATCTTCTTTGTTTAATAGATAGTTATCTGTGGATATATTTAATTTATTGAGAATATCCCTGCCAAATTGCTGAGCAATTTTAAGATCATCCGTATTCGGCCGCCCTTTGGCTACTTTATCGGTAAAAGAATGCTCCCCTAAAAATGCCGCCACCGCCACAGGCGCAAAATCTCTCTGTGAGAGGATATCTGCAAGCTCCGCAAAATAATCGTCATAATGCCTGTTTCCGTATACACCCAGGAGAATACATGGAGCACCTTGGCCGCTGAGCTCCTTTATATATTCTAAAACAACAACAGGTATACGGCCGGAATAAACAGGAAGCCCTATGAGCACCAATTCATCTCTCTGAAAAAAAGGCGCTTTTGGGGCTTTATGAATATGAGTAATATCATATTCATTGATTTTAAGACCAGTTCCTTTTGCTATGGCATAAGCAACTTTTTTTGTAGTGTACGTAGGACTAAAATAAATGAGATTGATATTTTTTATATTCATTATTTTTCTCCTTTATAGTTTTTCTGTCACGAGATCGCTATATCTTTTCTATACATTAGTATAACATTCGTATCCATTTAAATCATCGTTCAATAATTAAATCCATCCATATAAAATAAATCGCTCATTTATGAGCAAACTTATTTTAAGTATATTTACGAATCTCCGTTGTCACAAATCTATAGGCCGAATCAACACCTTCACTGATCGATACCTCACATTCATATCCTTCTGCTTTCCAGAAAATCGTTGTAGAATAATCATCCTCGGTAAATAAATAACTGTCTTCCTGCTGATATCTATCTGAATAAAAAGTATTCACTTCTGACGCTTGCAGTTCTGTTTTGTATTGTTTCACATAACGCGTGATGACATCTGTATTATAGACAGAATACTGTATATCAAAAATTTGCTCAATTAATTCCGCAGGCTCAATTTCTTCTATAAAACCTTGAGGATAATCTTTAAAATACGGATTGGTATCCGCATAATCTTCCTGCTTTGCTCCTAAGCTGATAGAAACATCGGTATTTCCATTTTCTTCCTCACGCAGTGATACAAATGTGTGCTGGCTTCCAATATCTCCTTCCAAAAAATCTTCTGAGCTAGCCTCTTCATCTATTTCTGTGAGTAATGATTTATAATATTGCCCCACTTCAGCTATGGTCGCTTCCGATTCGTAACTGACTGTATAAAGATCTTTCCCGATGATATAGTTTGGATCGAGGCGCACTTGATAGGAACAATCACTTATCCTTACCTCTTTATAGAGCGGCATAATATCTGTAGGATAGCCTTCAAGTAATTCCCCTTTACTAGAAGCTTCCAATTCAGATGAAGCATCCGAATTATTATCTGATGCGGAAGATGAACAGCCACCGGCTATTATAAGCATTATCAAAATAATACCTACAACAAAATATTTTGCATGTTTTTTCATATACTTGATCCTTTCTCATTCTCTCTTATTATCTAAAGTATAAGATACTCGCTTCTTATATGCAATTGAATTCATTTTACGGATCAATAAATAATTTATTTTAGACGCGGCTGAGCATTTATTCTATCTTCGCACAATTAGCCATCAATTGCTCGGCAAGCTTCGCCATATACTGAGGGCTTTCTTTCATGCCGCCCTCAAACCATCGTTTTAATATTGCAACGCATCCAAACGCTATAAACGAGTAGTAATATTCATAATCTTCTTCGTTCCCGCCTCTGACAAGCCTGCTCCATTCCTTTTTATTTTTTGGTCTGCTCGTTGCTATGAACTGATCTAAAAATGTGCTTTCCTTCGTTTTCAAAATTGCAATGAAAATATCCGAATCTGCAGCAATATATTTAAATAATTCCAATAGTATCAAACTAAGAGATGCCTGATCATACACCTTATGCTTTTCTATAATAGCGGTGAAATCTTCCCAGACTTCCTTTTCTATTTGTTCAAATAAATCAAAAATATCTCTATAATGTAAATAAAATGTGCCTCTGTTGATATCCGCGAGTTGCGTTAATTCACTGACTGAAATATCTTTTAATTCTTTTTCTGTCAGCAAGGCTGTGAATGTTTTACGGATCAATGCTTTTGTTTTTCTTACACGTCTGTCAATATTTGGATAATCATTTTTTTCCATCAGAAAATACTCCTTTATTACACATATAAAAACCACATGTTAATTAATCAACACAAGCTCACTAATTGACTATTGTTTGCTATCTTTGTTTTCAATATAATATAAACACTGCATAAATGCAATGCTTAAATCTATTAAACCCTCAAAAGGACATTGATTTGAAAAAAATTTCAGAATCGATATTAGCACATAAAAAAAGTATATTAATTATTTTTACAGCCCTTGCCATTCTATCGGCTCTGCTCATGCAACTTGTCGGAGTAAATTATAAATTATCTGATTATCTGCCCGATGACGCACCTTCCACTGCCGCGCTGCATATCATGGAAGATAACTTTGACGAAAGCTTACCGAATCTTTCGATTTATATAGAAGATATCTCCATCTCGCAGGCACTTGAATTTAAAACACAGCTTACCCTGCAGCAGGGCGTGAACAGTGTGTTATGGCTTGATGATGTCATCGATGTATATAAACCTTTAGATACGCAAGATCAGGATACAGTTCAAACATGGTATAAAAACGGAGGCGCTTTATTTTCCGTCACTGTAGAAGAAGATAACCTGACTGAGACTATTTCTTCACTGCAAGAATTTGTCGGAGAGAAAGGTATCCTTTCGGGAGATGCGCTCAATCAATCCATCGCACAAGACTCGGCCGCCGAAGAAGTGCCTAAAATTGTGTTGTTTATCGTGCCTTTAGTATTACTTATATTGCTGCTTTCCACAAGTTCATGGTTTGAACCGATATTGTTTTTGCTGACCATCGGCGTAGCCGTTTTACTCAATGAAGCCACGAATATTTTTTTAGGTGAAATTTCTTTCATAACCAGATCGGCAAGCGGCGTTCTGCAGCTGGCCGTATCCATGGATTATGCCGTTTTTCTTCTTCACAGTTTTGCCAGGTATAGACAAACGGAAAACAGTATTACCCAGGCAATGTCCAAAGCGATGAAAGAATCATTCTCGTCTATTGCCGCCAGTGCTATGACTACCATCTTCGGCTTTATCGTCTTAGTTTTAATGCGCTTTAAAATCGGCGCGGATATGGGAATAGTTCTTGCCAAAGGCATTTTATTCAGTTTTATATGTGTTATGAGCCTGCTACCTGTTTTGGTAATTTCAACATCCAAGCTGATGGATAAAACGCACCATCGTCCACTGATGCCTAAATTTGAGAAATTTGGCAAGGTCATCTCGCGCATCTGTATTCCTGTCGCAATCATTGTTATTATACTCGTCATACCGGGATATTTAGGCCAAAAAAACAGTAATTTTCTCTACGGTTCATCAGGCATGATCAGCCCGAATTCAATAGAACAGCAGAACAAAGATAAAATAGACAGTATTTTTGGCAAATCTGTGCAAATGGTACTGCTTGTTGCCGATGATGATGTTGTAAAAGAAGCACAATTGAGCGCTTCTCTTGACAATATCGAGCAAGTAACAAGTGTCATCTCCTATACAAATTATGTTGGAAAAGAAATTCCCGCAGACTTTTTGTCATCTGACCAGCTTTCGCAATTTCGCAGCGGCGGATATAGCCGGCTGATACTGTATGTTGATACAACGGATGAAGGAGAAGAAGCTTTTGATATCGTAGAAACCATAAGAGCCACCGCCCAAAGCTATTATCCCGATCATTACTACCTCGTCGGGCAAAGTGTTGTAAATTATGATTTAATGAACACCATTGTCAGTGATAACAAAGTTGTACGCTTAGCCGTGGTTTTCTCCATTGGTCTGGTGCTTTTACTCACATTCCGCTCGCTGTCGATACCGCTTATTTTACTTTTGGTAATCGAAGGCGCGACATGGATTAATCTGAGCATCCCTTATTTCACGGGTTCGTCACTTAACTATATAGGATATCAAATCGTAAGCTCCGTTCAATTGGGCGCAACTGTGGATTACGGAATTTTATTTGTTAGCAAATATATGGCCAATCGGCAGCTTCTAGATAAAAAAAGCGCAGTCTATGAGACCATTTCGTCAACTACAGCTTCTATAATAACCCCTGCGAGCATTCTAACAATCGCAGGATTGATGCTGGGCTTCATATCAAGCAATGAAATCATCAGCCAATTAGGTATTATTTTAGGCCGTGGCGCAGTGCTCTCTGCCATTATGGTACTTACTGTGCTTCCGGGATTATTGGTTATATTTGACAATATTGTGCAAAAGACAACATTGAAAAAACGAAAAAAGGAGAATCTACTCACATGAAAAAAATATGCAAAAGAGTGACCATCTTTTTGCTTTGTATACTTATATTTTTTACTTTACCAGCACATGCATTAGCTACTCAACCTTTAAAGGATGAGGTCGTTTATGTAAAACTAAATCCCGATGGCACGCAGGTCAGCACTTATGTCATCAATAGTTTTCAAGTTGATGCCGCAGGTACGTTTACCGATTACGGTAACTATGATAAAATCATCAATTTAACAACGACTGATATGCTCACCAGTAAAGACGGTGCCATCAGTATAGGTTCTCCGAAAGGCATATTCTATTATCAGGGCAACCTCGAAGAGGCTGAAATTCCCTGGATCATTACTGTAGACTATTTGCTAAATGGCGTTGTGATATCGCCAGATGAGCTGGCAGGAAAATCGGGTGAGCTTCAAATTATGATCGATATAGAGGAGAACAAAAACGCAAATGCTGTTTTTGAACAAAATTACTCTCTTCAAACAACCCTGACACTGAATACGCAAGTTTGCACAAATATCGAGGCCCTTGATGCCACCATCTCTGATTCAGGTAAAAATAAATTGCTCACCTTTATAAAAATGCCTAATGACACTGCACATTACGTAATTACAGCGCATGTCGAAAATTTTGAAATGGACGGCATTCAGTTTGGCGCGGTACCTTTTTCTATGTCTATTGATTTGCCTGATACAAATGATTTGGTTGATGAAATCACCGCGCTGCAAGAGGCTATTGAACTGATCGACACAGCCGCAGGAAGCATGGCTGACGGTACTGATCAATTAGACAGCGGCATGAGCCAGTTCAACAGCGGGCTTAAAGATATGTACAGCGGGCTTGATCGACTTACCAACGGTCTGGGTAATTTAACAGGCGGAAATGCTGATTTAAAAAATGCTTCCGCACAAATATTATATGCCCTTACAACGATTAAAGATAATCTTGATTCGGCAGGAGCCATGGATTTATCGGATCTTGACGCTCTCACGGACGGCTCAAGCCAGATACTTTTTGCTATCAACGGTCTTTCCGGCGGGCTATCGCAAGTGCAAAGTGCACTTTCAAATGTGGATACCTTTAAAGATAGCAACGATGAAATCATCTCTTATCTCCAAGAACGAAAAAATGAACTGGATGATTCTATCCCTGAGCAAGCCGAAGAAATCGAGAAAATAAACGGCATGATCCAAACGCTTACGCAGGAATCTTCCCTGCTTAGCGGACTTGACATAAGCATTAACGGAGACGGCACCGAGGTCAACCCGGGGATTGCCTCTATTGCGAGCACACTGGCGAGTCAGTATGCAACCTTTGATACAAACATTCAAGATTTGCCGGATAGCTTGAACGAATTGGCAGGAGGAATCCTCTCATTAAAAGACGCCATAGATCAACTCGCATCCAATTATGGCACATTTGACAGCGGGCTGGGTGAATATCTGTCGGGAGCGTCCACACTTTACGATGGCTTTAATGACTTATATGACGGTTTTGCAGACATCTTTGACGCAAGCTCTCTTCTAAGCTCGAGTCTTACCGACCTTTCGGACGGCATGCAGCAGCTTGCGGACGGAACAAATGAAATGCACTCGCAAACGAAAGATATGGATACGCAGCTGCAGGATAAAATCGACGAATTGCTCGCCGACTATGACACCGACGACTTTGTCCCTGTTTCTTTTGTATCTGAACAAAACACGAATGTGGAACTCGTGCAGTTTGTAATGATGACAGAAGGAATTCAATCGGCAGATGCACAAAATGCAACCGAAGTGCAATCAACCGAGCAAAGCTTTTGGCAGCGGCTGCTCGCATTGTTTGGATTATAAAAAATAAATTTATTTATAAAAAAGTATGAAAATTAAAAGCGCAGCTTTACAGCTGCGCTGATTTGCAATTTATACGAATTTATTGAATGAAGCAATTGATTTAGCCCTTTGCTTTCTGCTGAAAATCTCCATCCAATAAATGACGGGTAAAGATATCGCTGTCTTTTAGGAGGCTTTCTATGTCATCGAAACCGAGACGATGAAGCAATTCTATGACGTATGGATTATCGATCGGCGTGGCATGCGCGGCCATTTTTGCATATTCATTGACATTTTTTGTGCCCTCTTCGCAGCCGGTCACAGATTTTGGCCCCCCGACACAACCGCCTATGCAGCCCATTCCTTCATAAAAGTTGGCGTGCAGCTTTCCCGCTATCAGATCATTGATCATAGTTTTGCAGGCCGGCACACCATCGGCTTGCTTTGTCCGAACAGTAATGGGATGCTCAGGTTTTAGACGCTGCACCGTGGCTTTTACCGCTTCACTGATTCCACCCGTACGCGCATAAATGCGCCCCGCTCTTGAAGAATGATCTTTAAAGCTCTCTTCCATTTCGGCAGGATTGATATTCATTGCTTTGAAGATATCGTCGGCCTCCTGAAAAGTGAGCACATAATCGACAGCGCCTGCGATGTCTTCCTCTTTTGCCTCTGATTTTTTCGCAATACAAGGGCCGATAAACACGGTGACGGCATCGTCATAAAGCTGCTTAATCGCTCTTCCTCCCGCAATCATGGGTGATACGGAAGAAGGCACATGGCGCAGCAGATCACTGTAGAGTTTTTTGATCATCGCAATCCATATCGGGCAGCAGCAGCTCGTGAGCTGAAAATCACTGTCTTCTTTTATATTCTCTATAAATTCCAGTGATTCTTTCAGTGTGAGGATATCGGCAAAGAGGGAAACTTCGATCATACCGTCAAAGCCTATTTTTTTAAGCGCCGTTCGCAGTTTCGCGGGTGTGACCTCTTTTGTGAACTGCCCTAAAAACGCGGGCGCGATCAGCGCATATACCAAGCTTCTTTTATTCTGGATCTCTTTTAAAACGGGAATGATGTCACGGCTCGCCACAAGATTTTGCGCGCGGCATTGGTCGATACAAAAAGAACAGCTTACACATTTTTCCCCGTTGATTTTGCTCCTGCCGTTTTCATCATGCTCGATGGCACCAAACGGACAGCGTTCGGCGCATTCCCGCTGCTGCTCTTCTGAGCAACCGCACTGCCCCAGATGCCAGATCGGAGGATGCTTTTTTGGATGGAGCAGGCAATCCAAATGTTCAAAATCATATTGATCATATTCTTGTTGCTTAATTTCCACTTGATTGACCGTATCTAAAAGCAGTTTATTATACAATTCTTTAAAAGTTGTCAATTGCATCGCCTCCAGATATCTATATGTTTCTTATTTTATAAATCTGATGAGTACATATACATCGGCATATTTATCCGTTTCATTTTGAGATGCATCCATACTCAAATTTCGCACAATAATCATAAGGGATACCGCATCACTTTGCTCAATGAAGGTTGCATCATCCATGGAGATTTCATTCTTTTCAGCCGGATATGCTGAAAATGTATCAAAAAGTTTATCCGTATCAAAGCGCACTAATTCTTGCCTATCCTTATCTCTTAATACAATATCAATTGTATCCCCTAAAGCTTCACTCTCTAAGCTATATGCTTCATCTTCGTAATTGATCGTATTGATAATATTAGAAATGTCATCATTTTCTTTCTGATTACTAATATAAGCACTTATCAAATAATCATACCCTTGAATATCGATTGCAAGCTCATTTGCTAAAGCGACATAAACATATTGCTCCCATTCATTCTCTGCCGGCGCATAATATTCGCTGAAACCAAAGGTAGCTGCAAAATCTTCATACAGATCAAAATCATCTGGTATGAACTCTACTTTATCGATATATTCCATTTCACTTAAATATTCCACCGACTGCGTGATGACCGCCTTATCCTCATTGGATATAGCCTCCTTTGGAATAATTGCATTATTATCGAGCATATCGTTTTGCTCCAGCGCTTTTTGCAAGCGGCCGGCTTGGCTGATTCTGCTTACGGTAAACGCATCTACAGGCGGCGTGATAGAGACGACCGCAAAGATGATCAGCATGGCCGCAATAATACCATTTTTACGCACGCCCCAAAAGCTCATCACCACTCCTGCGCATAATGCGAACAGTCCGTATAAAAGCACAAAATAACGCATATGTGTTATTCCGGTCTCCCCTTGAATGATAAACGAAGATACCATTTGAAACAGCACGATAGGCAGCATCACTTTAGGAAATACTTTTCTGAAAAACAAGGCAAATTTATTTTCAAGGCCGCTTACTAAAATAAACAAAGCGATAATGGCAACCGCATACCCGATCAGCATCGGCTCAAGCAGGCTGTCCGTCCAAAACTGCCCTGTGATATTTATAGCGATGTAAATGACTAAAATAATTGTATACGCACCCGCCAGCGGTACCAGAATATAAGAAAGCAGCACTTCCAAAAACTTCGGGCAATGGATCGCTTTTTTTATTTTTTCGTCGAGTGCGTATCCTTCATCAGTACTTATGCCTCTTTTACCCGTATAGCGAGGTATTAAGGAAAGCATAAACACCGGCGCAAACAACACAAATACAATATCCGCAATATACCCGTACGCATCCGGATTGATTTCATGAATAAGCACATCAATCGCCGCAAGTACGCCGCTGCATCCTCCCCAAAGTATAAAAGAATACAGCGCCGATAAAAATACGGCTTTAAAGACAGCCATAAAGCTGTTGTGAAAGCTTACCTTGCCGCCGATGGAAGGCAGCCAGATATACGCCATAAACAAAGCAGCCAGCGCAATGGATGTTTTCGTCATCAGCTCCATACTGAATTTCCCCGATGATCTGATGAGAAAATAGTAGCCTATAGTAAGCAGGATAACAGCGATCATCAAGAGAAAACGCGAAGATATTTTTTCAAAAAACCGTTCGCAGAGCGCCTGCAATGTAATTGCCGAAACAGCGCCGACCGCGCAGGTGGTAATGAGTTTTGAATAATCATTCTCCAGGCTGATCTGCATGGCAACAAGCACCGCGGCAACGACGAGAAAAGCCACCGTCAACGGATATCGGGCAGCAGAGCCGCTCAAGGCTCTGAATTTATTAAAGATACTTTTTATCCATTTCATAGGAATAACCATCCTTACTGTATTTAATTGTGTCCTTACAATACGGGAAAAAATGCGGAAACCAATAAAAAAGATCAACTAATTTTCTTCATTATAGCATACGCTCTTTTATTAAACAATTCTTAATCGCTTTGCCGTACATTGGACGGCATACAAAAAGAGTACCTGTTGTACTCTTTTTTATTATTGAATGCTCAACATATTGCTCTATTCGTGAATACGCTTTTCGACTCTGAGTTTTTGCACCTTTCTTAAATATACGATAATCATCCATAATATCAAAAACGCAAAAAATCCGTTTAAGAAAATGCAGATAAGATTGCCGCCAAATACTCGGCCATGATGAAGCATATCATCAAGTACATGCAGACCGTTTGATATGAACGCCATTAAATTGAGCAGCATGATAGGTATCCAAAGATATAGTATACGCTTATAGTGACTGATTTTTGAGTCGGCATCGCTGTAGAGATCAAACTGCCCTTCGGCACGTTTTTTTCTTAAATAAACCCATCGCAGATAGCTCGCCACATGCTCTATACCCGTCTGCTGTAAAAATTGTAAATAGGCTCTGCTTTCCGCATTGCCGGGCAGGTTTTTGAGAAGCTCTATGCGATAGGTGTATTCAGCCTTTGGGCTGTCTTCAAAAACATATCTGCACCAAGAATATCCCACAAGCGCCATACCCTTTGCCGACATTTCATTGAGCCATTTTTCCTCTTTTTCATGATTCATATAGACTTTCCATACAATATACCTCATTTTAATCCTCCTGCCGCAATTTTCGTCGCATTGCGCAGCAATTCTTCCAAACGAACAATTTCCTGCGCCACGGCCGCTTTTCCCGTATTTGTTATCATGTATTCTTTCCTTCTGTTTCCCGCCGCTCCTTCGAGCGGCTCAATCCAATTTTTTTCAACGAGTGTATTGATGGCTCCATATAGCGTGCCTGCTCCGAGCACGACCCTGCCGCCGCTCAGTTCGCTTACATTTTGCATGATTCCGTATCCGTGAAGCGGACTGTAGAGCGAAAGCAAAATATATAATACCGCTTCTGTCAAAGCGCCTCTTTCCATACTTTTTGGCATTTGCTGTCCTCACTTATTATTACATTAACCGATATATCGTCTTTCGTTATAATTATATCGGCATGCGATATAGCTGTCAATAAAAAAATCTGCTTCTACGCAGATTTCTCAACTTTATTTATTTCTTGCCGGACACAACCTGTGATCACTGAACCAGAAACATTTATTAACGCCCCCTCCGCAATGGCGGCACTTATTCACAGGTATGCTATCTATGACATGATTTGCAAAATCCGCATCGGCAAGCATGCCCCGTCCCACGGCGGCAAAATCCGCATATTTATTTTCTATGAGAAAACGCACTTGCCTCTCTGCGGTGATTTCATTGACCGCAATGACGGGAAGGCTCACATTTCTTTTCATCTCATATGCGTTATACGTCATATAGCTACAGATAAAATCCTTCGATACTTGCCCTGCCGGCATTCTCATGCCCCAGGAAATATGAAGTATATCCACGCCGGCTTTCTCAAAGATTTTGGCAACTTCAAAGCCATCTTTTTCATCGGGCAAAAATTTTCCCATCCGCACACCGAGAATAAATTTTTCATGTGTATTCGCCCTGATGCCGGGTATGATCTCCGTTAGAATACGCGCCCTGTTTTCCGCGCTGCCGCCGTAGCTGTCTGTTCTTTTATTAAAATCGCCGTCTAAAAATTTGCACAGGAAAAAGCTGTGCGCGCAGTGAAATTCCACACCGTCGAAGCCAAGAGCGCATGCGCTGATGGCAGCCTGCTTTATTTCGCGCCGGATTGTATGTATTTCTTCGCCTGACAACTCATTGATGTCTTTATCGTCACATGAAAGCTGCAAAAACGTTAGCGCCCCATAAGCATGGCAGCCATCGACAATCTGCTTTAAAACCGCGGTGTTTTCCGGCGACCACAGCTTTATGCCTTCTATGGAGCCATGCACGCGTGTCGACTGGAGAATAATAAGCCCCGCCCCGCCTTTTGCGCGAAGTGTGTAATGATCGATATGCTGTCTGCCAAAAAACGTACCGTTTTCCCCGCGAAAAGAAAAAGTGTACATCGGCGGCATCACAATGCGGTTTTTGATACAATTGCCCCGCAAAATAAACTCATCCGTTATTTTTGTCATTTCAGCACCTCCGTACTGTCATATTTGAAAACAGTATACTACGAAAAGGCGCCGAATGCTATGCCGGTTTTTGGCGTGGTCATCCGTTTATATTCATAATGATATCGTGCACTATAAACCTGTTTTTATGATGTTTTATATAAACTAACATATTTCATTTGCTTCGCTGTCGCTACCGCTTTGTTCCTGCCACTTACCCATATACATACTTTCTGTTTTCTTCTGCGCTTTTTGCAGTTCCTCTATTGCTTTTGTTACTTCATTAAATAATGCATAATACATTTCCTTGTATTGTTCCATTTTTTTCTCTCCCGGTAAAGTAATTTATGTATACATTATATAATGTAAAAGTCTATATGTAAAGATGATATATGCGTTAATATCTAATTTAATCATTAGATATCGAGGTATACGTTATGATCAAACTGCGTGTGAAAGAAATTTTAGACCAAAAAGGATATACAAAGTACTGGCTGTATAAGCAAATGGGAATGAGCTATCAGAATTTCAGCAAAATGATCAATAATGAAACAAGCTCCATAAAATACAGCAATCTGGAAGCGCTGTGCGATATACTGCAATGCACACCAGGCGATTTGTTTGAGTATGCACCAGAACGGGATTAGTCTGAAAATTAAAAAAATATAAATAATTCATCAATAAATCTATATTTATTATTATACTTTGGTAATCCTTGATAATATTTTTGTTATACATTACTTTATATATTAAATTTCTTCAATACCTATTTCTTTTAAATAATAATATGTAGTATCATAGAATTTCTCCAAACGAGTATGATCATCCTTACAACCTTTTGGGATAAATATAATAAATCCTTGTCTTGCCCTAGTAAGTAGCACTCTATATGCATTTTTAATGTATGATTATTTTTCTATATTTTTTACTTTATTCCATCTAGTACCAGTAAAAACATATGGGATAAATTATTCATTTTTATTCATTTTCAACTCTATAATCTGCATCCCATGCAACAATCGACCAATCAATTTCAAGTCCTTGAATATCGAATTCAGTTGCTACATCTTCTAAATAATATGATGATCTAACATCATTTTTATCATTAAGAAACCAATTTTCCGCTTTTATTGCACTTTGCACCCAGATTCCAAAAAAGCGCAATCTCTTTGCCCCTGAACTTGCTGTTAATCCGTATCGCTCACTTCCACGTGCTTTTTCTCGAACCCATTTTCTTGCTGTATTCAAGTTTCTTGTAAGAACATTGGATAATTTTGTTTTAAATTGTGATAATAATTTTTTGCTTCTTCAGTATTCATATCAAGCAAACTATTAACAAATGAGGAAACTTGCTCACTTCTAAATGATCTTAAAGAAACAGCAAGATGTAATTTATCTATTGTATTAATTTTTAAACCGCTAATTATATCATTAAATGATTTTTCTCTTGTATAAGTTTCATCTAATATTTTTTCTGACACAAAGACATTCCAATCTGAAAAACGTTCTTGTAGAGCATTAAACCAAGCTAGCAAACCAGCTTCACCAGTATTTATTTCTTGTCTTTCACCAAACTTGCGAAATTCGAACCGAAAGTCAATCATTCCGATTGGCGACAGTTTGGATTTCTTGTCTTTAAAAAAGACTTGGAGCAATATGAGTGACGAGCCTGATTTTAGTCACTTTTGGTTTTATTAACTATAAGTTCCTTAACATGATTAATGGTATCATTAAGAAAAGCATGATAAAATTTGGTTTTAATTAAATCAAGGCTTATTCCAAGTTGTACATATATAGCAATTGTCAGAATATATTCCATTAGTCTGTTTATGAGGCCTCGTTCCTCAAAAGAAGTTAAAGCATCGTCTTTTCTGCCGTAATGCGTGTAATAATTTCTTGTGTCCACTATCCAATCGGATATTTTTATTACATCAGCATTCTCGAAAGAGAAGCAGTCTTTTGTTAAGCTTATTAAATCGAATACCTTATGCCAAGCAGTTATTTTATCGCCACGCGGGTATCGTGATCTTACTTTTTTTACATCATCTTTTCTGAAACAATTTGAGTAAACTTCAAAAGCCTGAACATAGTTAAGAAATTTATTTATATCAAAGGATTTTTTTATCAGTATTTGATAAAAAAGCTCAACAACCGGCTCTGCTTTCGAGCATAAATCAAACCAATTATCCAGAATTAACCCAAAGTCGCTTTCTATATCCTCAAAATTAAGACAAAATGAAGGAACTGGCCACAATTCCTTTAAATCATAGGGCAAAGAATTCATATGGTAGTACACGTCGTATTCTGTAGTGATAGAGTCAACCACACCTTTTGAGTGAAATTTTATAAGCTCCAGCGAGAGAAGTTCTATGTAATTCAACTTAAGGATAGAGAATAGAAATTGAGTATACGTTATGAGACGCCTCGCCTCTGATACTTTCTCCGGTTTATTGAAAATGAACTTTGTAATGATCATTTTTTTGAAATTATTGCCCTTTGAAAGAGCGAGCATTTTGATTTGAGGCTGAAAGACCAGCTTGTATTTTCGTGAATTAACATTGATTGAGTCGCGCGAAGAAATTGAAAGTCTTTTTCCTGCCTCATAATCGAAATCGAAAGCTTCCGGCTTAATAAATTCGTCCATCTTATCAAATAGCGCCGAAGCTCCGGAGATTTCATCATTTTCGGAGATATAACATTCTCCAAACACTATTTCAGAAGGTTTTATTTCTATGGAACAGTCGCAACCTTTTTCTATATCCTTAATATCCAAATATCTATAACCCGATTTTGGTATACTACAATTCAAGAGTGAGAATTGAACTCCATCGATTACACCGTAAAAGCAGATGTCGTTTTTATGTGCATCTATTTTTCGGAGCTGCTCAATGCTCAGCATATTCCCAATCACAAAATAATTTGGGTTTCTATATACCAGCTGGGCAGTAAATGAGTCCTTTTCGCTATCAGCCAACCAGAACTTCCCAATAATATTTATATATTTATATAAGTTCGAATTAATAACCATAATACTACTCCCTCAAAGTTTCTAACAATTCCTTAAATCCGTCCATTGCCAATTGTAATTGGCATATCGTTTAATCTAGTTATTAACCGTTCAATTTTTAATTTTAAAGTATCCTAATTACATAATATATGCTTATAAATTTTATCAAAATCTTCCTCAATCAAATTATCAATAGGTAGAGCATTCGTACAAACCAATATTGAATTATTTTTTTATTATAACTTTCTTTATAGAAATATTTAAGATCTAATGCATAATCTAATACTTAATCAATTGCATATCTGGGATATTTATTTTAAATTCTATTAAATAAATAACGCCATTAACACCATTGTAAATAAGTATATTATCTATACGATCTCCAATTCGTGGAATAGTATATTCAAAAATAATATCGCCAGTCTTTAGCATTTTAAAAATCTTTTTTAATAATTTATTTGATAGCTCCATGCCATGATTTTTTTTCTTCTGCTTCAACTCAAATTGATTATTTCAGGTTATTATGCCAATAATTTCATCTATCGTTTGTGAACAAAAAGTATTTACGTTATTAATATAATATGCTTCCTTCAATTTTTCCCTTATAAATATTAAAATTAATATATTATAAATAATAACATTTTGTATATGTAAAACAATATTAATTTTTATATCATTACCTGTTATCCACCTTCTCGGGATACAGATCATGCTGTAACAGTCTGTCTTTTGCGAACTGCTCCCACTTTGTGCCTTCTTTACCGTAATTGCAATACGGATCAATCGAGATGCCGCCCCTGGGCGTGAACTTTCCCCACACTTCTATATATCTGGGCTCGCACGCGGTAATGATATCTTTCATTATTTTATTCATGCAGTCTTCATGAAAATCACCGTGATTGCGGAAACTGAATAAATAGAGCTTGAGCGACTTGCTTTCGATCATATATTCGTCGGGAATGTAAGAAATATAAACCGCGGCAAAATCGGGCTGCCCCGTGATCGGGCACAGGCTTGTGAATTCCGGACAGTTGAACTTTACAAAATAATCGTTGCCCGGATGCTTGTTTTCAAAAACTTCCAGAATGCTCGGATCATAATCAAAAATATATTTTATCTGCCTTTCTCCAAGCAGCGTCATTTTACTTTTTTCTTTTTTCATTGACCTTTTTTTCCTCTTTTTTCTAAATATTTTATAAGCAGCACCGCCACAACCGCGGGAATGATCTGCCCGATACCCACACTGATAACAAGGGCGATATAGGGAATATTGAGTAAATAAGAAAGCCAGATCGGTACACAAAGTGTGGGAATGATCAATATCGGCAACCCCACTAAATACACATTGACTTTTCGCAGCGCATAGCAAAAATATGCCGTGAGCAACCCCACGAAAAGCCCGCCGACCATATCAAGGATGCCGAGGCCTCCCATGAGGGTGTTGCTCAAAAAATTGGCGATACCGAGCGGCACGATCAAAAACGGATAGATTGCCGCAAGGCCGTAGATAGATGTTGCGATGCGCACCTGATACTGCCCAAACGCGAAGCTCTGCGTGAGAAACATGACAATAACATATAAGGCGATAACCAGCCCCGAGATCGTGATTTTTTGAATGCTGGTTAAATTGGTTTGTGATTTAAACATAAAAAAAGCTCCTTATTATTTTAAATAAAAGGAGTTCGGCTCATCTAAACAAAAATAAAAAAGGGTACCCAGATACCGCTGCTTTTCTTACCTAGTTTTGTTTATAGACAGGATGGCATTTCGAACTGTCTTTTATTTTTATGTATTTTTATCTATTATACAAAATATTTGCTAAAATGCAAGGTCCTTTACAGATTGTATCTATTTGCCGGTACAAGATATATGGCTTATGCTTCATCCCGCCAGGCTTTGCACACATCGATCCACTCCATGCAGCCCGAATACTTCTCAAGCTCATCAACCGTAAGCTCTATGGCACTGTTCGCGCTGCCGCACGCGGGAAACACGGTCTCGAAACGTTTGAGAGATTCGTCCAGGTAAACATCGACTCCCCCGTTGACGCCAAACGGACACACGCCGCCCACTGCGTGCCCAATGATATCTTCCGCCTCCTGCGGGGTGAGCATCTTCGCTTTTTTATGAAATTTCGCCTTGTACTTCGCGTTGTCTATTTTCGCATCTCCCGCCGTGACAATGAGTATGGCTTTGCCGTCTACATTAAAAGATAGTGTTTTTGCAATGCGGCTGCCTTCGCACCCGAGCGCCTGCGCCGCAAGCTCCACTGTTGCGCTCGATACTTCAAACTCGAGTATTTGATCTTCCATTTCATAGCGCGCGAAATATTTTCTTACTGCTTCGATCGACATGTCTTCTCCTTTAAAACCCGTGTTGTATTACAAATACATCTACTGAAATGATAACTTTACTATGATATCACAAAAAAACTGCCGTATCAATTTTGTACGACAGTTTTTTGAACACTTTTACTTTTTCTCTCAAAATATCATATCACCAAATGCCCTTTCTTTTCCGCGACTGTGATGGTCGCTTGTATGCCGGAATTAAACTCCAGATAATCACTCTCAATGCCGTCGCTGAATATCACACCATTCTCGGGCATTTGAGATAATATCTTTAACTGCTTTCCTTTCACAATAGCCCCAAAGCAGAGATCAGCTTTTGAAATCCTGCTCAAAAAAGGCTCGCGTACGGAGAAAAACAAATCATCGCTATCCCATGCAAGAACTCTTTTTTCTCCTATCTTAAATGTTTGATCCATAATTGTGCCAACGATGTTTGAGGCTCCCGTCAGCACGCTTTTGAGCCATCCGGTCGAGCCGAGCCCTGTTGATACGATGACCCCGCTTGAAGACTGATATTCCTGCCTGTCTCCTAATTGAATGTGATATCTTGACGATACATGTGTTTTTTGGCCTATAAACAGGTCGTTGACCGCATACATTGTCTGACCGTCATTTAAAACTGCTTTGGCCATAGAAACCTCTTTTACCTGTCTGTTATTTTTAAAAATATCTTCAACAACCGGTTTTAAATCGTCTGCCTCAAACGGCAGCAATACACCGTCCCACCTGGCCGGATCCGGGTTTACGCCTATCAGTAATTGGCCTGACAGATACTTTAAAGTATTGGCTACAAGCCCATCCTGACCTATGGCCACAACAATATCATTGTCTCCAAATATAAAATTAGGTATGTATTCTCTGTCAACAATCTGCACCCTTCCCAGCCTCTCCAACTGATTGTAAGCTTTTGAAATCACCTTTTTATACTGCGCATCCTCTGCCAGGTAATCTGAAAAATCGCTGCCTAAGTGCTCGATATAAAATCTTGCCTGATCCACGGTGTTATATCTGACAATCAAATCTTCCAGCCTTGTTTTTCTTCTCACCAATATGATCTTATTTTCCGATAATCTTTCTAAAGTCATTTTGTATCCTTCATCAGCTTCTCAAGCAAATCGGGAGTGATATTGAGCTGACCGATCTGATCCGCTTTTTCTGCCAATCCCTGAAAAGCCATTGCGATCAATTTATTTGGCTGCATTCCGATACTTGCCAGTGATTGTATGATTGTTGGGTCTATTCCTTCCAACGCCTTCATAACCGCAGATAATTCATAGGCTTTTGCATCAGCTTCTGCTTTAGCGTTTTGGACAGTGAGTTCAATGAAATCTTTTCGTTTTTCTTCAAGAAGCGTTTCAAAATTCAATTTTTCTTCTTTCAGCAGATTCTGTTTATGCTGCACTGCCCGCTCTGCTTCAAGCTGAGTCTCTCTTACCTGCTTTTTCTTATTCTCGACTGCGATTTCTGTATTGAATTCATTTTCTTTTACACGTCTCTCCTGTTCTATAGATGCATTGCGTCTCTCATAGATAGCTTCATCCGCCTTTTTTAAAATCTGCTCCCTCACCTGTGCTTCAAGAGCTCTTGAGGTTTCCTTATTTGGGAGTATAGCCAGTATCGAAAGCCCCAATATTTCTATGCCCAGCAAATTTATCTCCTCATTTTGCCTGATTTCACTCAAGATCTCCTGCGCTAAAACCTCGCTGGATTTTATGGCATCCTTCAACTGTAATCCCTCGAGTGTTTTCTTTGTAAGCACTCTGACAATGTTTATAACTCTTTGAGGCAATTTTTGCGGATCATCGGATATATATCCTCTCCCTCTCATATTCAGGGTATAATTGAGAAGCTTTGTAATTTTTTTCGGTTCGACAATTCTGAATATGATTTGTCCTTGAACTGTGACCGTTTGAAAATCTGATGTAACTTCCTCAAAAATAAAAGATTCATCCACACTTCCTACCGGCACGACGACGATAGATGTGGCAGGTGCATAGTAACGAAAAGATATTCCTGCACCTTCTTTAACGATCTTCCCGTTTTTGTACTTCAGCACATAATCACTCGGTTGAAATTTTATAAATCTGAGCCCAAACATATTTCTCCCTCCTTTAATTATATTTTAATTTTTTTATTACTGTAGTTAGAGTTTTAACCTTTGCTTTTTCATTTTTCTGTCTTCTTCTATTAAAATATTTGTTCCCAATTAGAATTAAATTTGAATAATTTAGACGGCCTATGGCCAGCGTCCTTTGTATATTTATTTGTTTCAAGCACCATATCTGCCATTTTTCTTCTAAAGTTGGCTTTTAAAAGTTCTTTGTCTAAAATGACTTCATAGACTTGCTGAAGCTGGGTTAATGTAAATAATTCAGGCATTAAATTAAATACTATATCTGTGTATTCTATCTTATTGCGCATCCTGTCGATTGCATATTCAATAATTTTTGCATGGTCAAAAGCTATTTTGTCCGACTCAATGACCTCTCTTTCTATTTTTGTTACTTTTCCTTCAACGGTTTTTACTATTTTAATCATTGCTGATAATATTTCTTCATCATCCGACAATCTCAGTTTGAATGCCTGCTGAAAAATATGCCCCTTGTCTGTAATTGTTTTTTGCTCTTGATATAATTTACATGATACTTCAAACCACTTCGCATCATCGGCATCGTCGCTTGCTTTGATATCAAGTGCCGAATGGTCAACCAATGACATATACGAAGTGCTTACAACTCTTGTACGCGGGTCTCTTGATACATCGCCCCACGTATAAAGCTGTTCCATGTAAATTTCATCAATATTCGTCTCCTCTTTTAACTCCCTTAATGCCGCTTCATCCAAATTCTCGTCTATCTTTACAAAACCACCGGGAAGCGCCCACTTGCCGATAAACGGATGATCACCTCTTTTTATCATCAAAAGTTTCAATTTTTTTTGCGAAAGCCTTCTATAGTTTATATTCTCCTCATCAGTTACCGTGAAGATCAGCATATCAACTGTAAATGATGGCCTTTCAAATTTGCTCGCATCATAACTGGCCAGAAATTGTTCTTCCGTCATTCCTTTTTTATTTATTAAATGTTCTTTCATTGAATATCCTCTTATTATTTTTTTGATAATATCATTTTAGTAATATCATTATATTATTAATAATATTCGGTGTCAATATATTTTTTAAAAAAATAAAACCGATTCATATGAATCGGTTTTATCACAGTTCATTTTAAATATCATATTATCTATTTTTAATTTTCTCCATCCTCACCTTGCGTATCTGACTGCTCCTGCCCAGAGGAAAGAATATTGTTGATCGCTTCTTTGGTATCTTCAACCGTGCTTTCATCCGGAATCATAACATAAAGTTTCTGCGAACCGAATGAATACGTGGATCTGTAATCCCCCGTGCCGTCAACGCTTGTTGTTGTGATATCCCAGGAGGCCATATCAGTGAGCTGCATTTGGATCAAGCTGGCGATTTCATCCGAAGTTAAATTCGTCTCAACCCCCGTTGATGCTGTTTTTACAATACTCGTCATATTTGTAATGACAGAAGGTGAGATCATTTTCTTTATCATCGCTTTAATCACTTCCTGCTGATTTTTACCCCTGTCTCTGTCTCCGCCCGGCAGCTTATACCGCTCACGTGCAAAAGCAAGTGCCTCTTCACCGCTCATATGCTGTGTTCCTTTTTCTACATAATTTCCTTCGATATCAGTAAACGCATACTGAGAATATACATCGATGCCACCTAATATATCGATAATATCAACAACTGACGTGAAATTCACTTTAGCATAATAACTGATATCCACATCGAGTAAATTTTCTATTGTTTTTATCGAACAATCCACGCCATATAGTCCGGCATGCGTGAGCTTATCTTTTGCACCGCCGCCTCCGTCTATTTCAACATAGTAATCTCTTGGAATATTGACCAGCAGAATCTCTTTTGTAGCCGGATTCACTACCGCAAGGATATTCACATCCGAACGGGAGCTCGTAGATATTTCACCGTATGTGTCTATTCCGCTGATATAGACGATAAAGGGCTCTTCTACACTTGCACCGGCTGTGACAGTCTCATCGAGAGGGATTTCTCTTTTAACAGTGTAGATCACCTTCGTTTTTTCCGAAAAATCTGTATAATATTCTTCGATAAGGCTTCTATAGGCTTCATTGAGTATGATGGCCTGCACATCTTCTTCATACAATGCTTCCACCTGACTTTGAAAATCTATATATGCCGTTGTGGCTATTTCTTCTTCCAATTCATCATTGATTTCATCGATCGCATAATTTGTTGAGTCTAAGTTGATGATATCCCTTGTGCCGAACATCGCTCCTTTAAGATCTTTTAAACGAGAATAATCACTGTCGGCAAGCACGATCACGGATATATTTTCTGTTTTTACATCTTTACCTGTTGACTGCATTAAAGTGTTAAAAGTATACATGCCGTAGAAAGCAGCCGCAAAGATCGTCAGACTTATCAATGCGCTTAGAACATTAATAAATTTATGAGGCCTTTTTCTCTTTTTTCCGTGTATATCAAAAACAATTTTGATTATTAAAAGAAAGAACAAACTTCCTAAAGCAATTAAAGTCATATTGCTTGGCAGTATATTCATCGAATAGACTACGGCAAGAGCAAACGCAGATGCCATTACTTGTATCACAGTCGTTATGTAAATATTTCTCTTTTTTGTTTTCATATATTTTGTTTTCCATTATTTCTATATTTAATATCTTTTTATTTATACCACTAATTGCAACAATAGTAAATTATAAATGTGAACTTTTCGTGATTAAAATATTAAATATTTCTTTCAGTTAATGTCATACATATGTATTATTTAATTTGTTTGGCAGGTTGACGTATCGTATTGATTTAACTTATAATAAATATAATCAGTAATTTTTTGAGGAAATCATGCAAGCACTAGTGATAGGCTCCAAGGGGCAACTGGGTTTAGAAATACAAAAAAAACTATCAAAAAATCATATTTCTTTTGATGCATATGCTCACGCGCAATTAGATATTACGAATAGGCAAGATATCGAAGAAATCTTTGCTCTGAAAAAATATGATTTCGTTGTAAATTGTGCCGCATACACCAATGTCGACAAAGCCGAATCAAATTATGTAAATGCCTATGCAGTCAATGCAAAAGGCGCCGAAAACATTGCCAAGGCTTGCCATAAATATGATGTTGATCTGTTTCACATTTCAACAGATTATGTATTTTCGGGAGAGGCCGTTATCCAAAAAGGGCGGCCTCGCGCGTATGTCGAAACAGATGAATGCGATCCGCAGACTGTCTATGGCAAAACAAAATTAATCGGTGAAGAATTGATACGCATGCATCATGACAAAAGCTATATACTGCGTACCGCCTGGCTTTATGGCAACGGTAATAATTTTGTTAACACCATGCTTCGCCTTGCCGCAGAACGAGACGAAATACGTGTTGTGGCAGATCAATTCGGTTCCCCAACTTCAACAGCAGATCTTGCCAATACCATTATTTCATTAATCGATACAAAACAATACGATACGTATCACGCCACATGCGAAGGAATTTGCACATGGTATGATTTTGCAAAAAAAATATTTAAACTAAAAAAAATAAATATCAAAGTCATCCCTATTACCAGCGAAGAATTTATTTGTCCTGCTAAAAGACCAAAATGGAGCGTACTTGAAAATGCCAATCTTAAACGAATTGACAAGAATCATTTTCGATGCTGGCAAGATTCTTTAGAAGAATATTTATATAATTTAAAGATAAGGACTTAGCATTACATGAAAGGTATCATATTAGCAGGCGGTTTTGGTACACGTCTCTATCCGATTACAAAATCTGTCACAAAACAACTTCTCCCCATATTTGATAAACCCATGATTTATTATCCGCTTTCGGCTTTAATGTTAGCCGGTATTCGAGATGTTTTGATTATCTCCACTCCCGATGATTTGTCCTTATATAAAAAGTTGTTTAATTCAGGTCGTGAACTGGGCATGTGTTTTTCATATGCCGTTCAAACGGCTCCCAATGGCCTTGCCGAAGCTTTTCTTATCGGCGAGGAATTTATTAATAATGAGCCCTGTGCCTTGGTGCTCGGCGATAATATTTTTCACGGAAACAAATTTGCTGAATACATGCAGAATGCTGCAGAACTCAAGCACGGCGCAACGATATTTGGATACTATGTCAATAATCCGAAAGCATATGGCGTTGTGGAATTCAGCAAAGACGGTAAAGTCATCTGTATCGAGGAAAAACCTACTATTCCGAAATCGCATTATGCTGTACCTGGAATTTATTTTTACGATAGACAAGTAGTTGATATTGCCAAGACAATAACACCTTCAACAAGAGGTGAACTTGAGATAACTGATGTAAATCGTGCATATCTCGAAATGAATATGCTCAGTGTCGAATTGCTGGGAAGAGGTATTGCATGGCTTGATACAGGTACACATGATGATTTGCTGGCCGCCGCCAATTTTGTCGCTGCGATACAAAAAAGACAAGGATTATATATTGCCTGTATTGAAGAAATTGCATATAGGATGGGTTACATTAATGTAAAACAATTAGCAGATTTGGCAAAACCACTAATGAAAACAGATTACGGCAGATATATAGATACAATTGCGAAAGGATAAATATCGCCATGGCAAAAATAAATCTCATCCCCACATCAATTTCCGATATGGTTATTCTAGACCCGCAAATCTTTAAGGACGAACGCGGTTATTTCATGGAAACATATAACGCCGAGGAATTTAACAAAATAGGATTACACATGACTTTCGTACAAGATAATGAATCAAAATCAAAAAAAGGGGTACTTCGGGGACTTCATTTTCAGACAAGCTATCCTCAGGGTAAACTTGTGCGTGTATTACAAGGCAGTGTTTTTGATGTCGGCGTGGATTTGAGAGCAGGTTCCTCCACATACGGTAAATGGGAAGGTGTAATTCTCTCCGGACAAAATAAAAGAATGCTATATATCCCCGAAGGGTTCGCGCATGGTTTTCTTGTGCTTTCGGATATCGCCGTATTTACATATAAATGTACAAACATCTATTATCCGCAATATGACTGGGGTATACGCTATGATGATCCTGATATAGGGATTCAGTGGCCCACAGCAGATATTCAAAAAATAATTCTTTCTGATAAAGATAAGGCTCTGCCTTCACTTAAAGAACTAAAAATAACTTTTAAATAGGAATCATGATGAAAAAAATGCTTGTCACCGGCGGCGCCGGATTTATAGGTTCTAACTTTATAAAATATATACTAGCTCACCATCAAGAATATATGATCGTGAATCTTGATATACTTACTTATGCCGGCAATCTGGAAAATCTTAAAGAAATCGAAGATAACACGTATTATACCTTTGTATACGGGGATATATCAGATAAAATACTGGTAAGTAAACTTTTTGAACAATATGATTTTGATTATATTATTAATTTCGCAGCCGAAAGCCATGTAGACAAAAGTATTGACGATCCAAATATCTTTTTAAAAACAAATATTATGGGAACACAATGCCTACTTGATGCCGCCAAGACATTTTGGCAGACGGGCAGCGATAAACATGGATATCCTACTTATCGCAGCGGTGTCAAGTTTCTTCAAATATCTACAGATGAAGTTTATGGCTCACTGGAGCAGGATGGTTTTTTTACAGAACTTTCTCCCATACAGCCCAATAGCCCTTATTCTGCATGCAAAGCTTCCGCGGATTTAATCGTACGAGCTTATTATCAAACATATAAATTACCAATTAATATTACGCGATGTTCTAATAATTATGGTCCTTATCAATTCCCCGAAAAATTAATCCCTTTCATGATCAGCAACGCATTGCAGGAAAAACCTCTTCCCGTATATGGTGATGGAATGCAAATCAGGGATTGGTTGCATGTTAATGATCACTGCAGCGCAATCAAAGCAGTACTTGATCAAGGGCATGATGGTGAAGTATACAATATTGGCGGTAACAACGAGAAAACAAATATCGAAATCGTGAAATACATACTTCAAGAACTTTCAAAACCAAAAAATCTGATCGCCTACGTACCGGATCGGCTTGGTCATGACAAGCGTTATGCCATTGATAACAGCAAAATTACAACTGAATTAAACTGGAAACCATCTTATACCTTTGAAGATGGCATTCAGCAAACCATCAGTTGGTACTTACGCAATCAGCAGTGGCTGCAAAACATTCAAAACGGCGAATATAAAAATTATTTGCGTCAACTAGAAGCAACAGAATAACGAGGATAAGCATGCAAGAATATACTGTTTCTATTTCTATCGTTACATACAACAATGAAGAACATATAAGCTCTTTACTTGATTCACTGAAAAAGCACATAAAAAAAGCAAATTACATTATTTATGTAATAGACAATGGCTCTATTGATAAAACAGTTGAAATTGTAAAAAACTATGATGTCGTCTTTATTCAAAATACAAAAAACATAGGTTTCGGAGCCGGACATAATTTGGCTATCCGGCAATCAAAGTCTAAATACCACGTTTGTATAAACCCTGATATCATTGTTAATTACGATGTAATCAGTGATATTGCCGATTATATGGACTTTCATGAAGATATAGGGATATTGATCCCAAAAATATTAAATATGGATGGCACCATACAAATCTTGCCAAAAAGAGATCCTAAACTTATGCATCTTATATCACGACGCATTCAAATCAGGCCGCTTCAAAAGTACAGACATAAATATGAGATGCGGGATATGAATTATGAGTTTCCGTTTGACATCGAGTTTACCTCGGGCTGCTTTATGTTTATGCGTACAAGTATCGTACAACAAATAGGCGGCTTTGACGAACGCTATTTCTTGTATTTCGAAGATGCAGATATGGGCCGCAGCATACGCAAATACGCAAGAGCACATTATAATCCAAGCTTTGAAGTCTATCATCATTGGAACAGGGCTTGTAAAAGAGAGCTAAAATATTTTATAATACAAATACATTCCATGTTTAAATATATGATTAAATGGAAGTGACCCCCTGCGCGAATAAAAATTATAATATTATAAAAACTTTTTACTGGATGGCAATTAAAATAAGAAAGGCGTAATTTCATTTAATGGATATGAATCATCAAATTACAATTTTAATGGCTACTTACAATGGTAAAAAATATATTTCCCAACAATTAGACTCAATATTATCTCAGACATATCCTACTTGGAAAATAATTATCTCTGATGATATGTCAATAGACGGCACACGCGAAATCCTTGATTTATATCGGGAAAAATATCCTGAAAAAATCATTACACTCCAAAAATCTATTCATTTTGGAAGTGCCCGAGATAATTTTTTATATTTAATGAAACATGCCGAAACAAAATATTTGATGTTTTGTGATCAAGACGATATATGGGAAAAGAATAAAATCTTAATTTCTCTTGAAAAGATGATTTATCTTGAAAATCAATTTGGAGAAGACTGTCCGATTTTGATACATACCGATTTGGAAGTTGTAGATGCCAATTTAAATCGCCTCGCATCTTCTTTCATGAAATATTCAAATCTCGATAGCAAACGAACCAAACTAAATCAATTGCTTATACAAAATATAGTTACAGGATGTACTGTTATGATCAACAGCACGCTGAATAAATTAGCTTTGAATTATCAGGATCAAAGATATATTTTGATGCATGACTGGTGGCTAGCGCTCACTGCATCTATATTTGGTCATATTGACTTTATCAATATCTCTACAGTCAAATATAGACAGCATAATAGCAATAGTGTAGGGGCAAAAAATATACGAAATATAGATTATATTAATTCAAAAATATTTGAAAATAATAACATCAGGTCTTCTATTATAACTACAACACAACAAGCTAATCAGTTCTTGGTTTCATATGCTGATAAGATCCCAGCAGAATATAAAAAACTTCTTAAAAATTACGCAAATTTGTACAATAATAATAAAATCTTTCGAATAGTATATATGTTTAAATGCAAAGTTTTTAAGTATGGTATTATGCGTAAAATCGCACAAATACTTTGGGGATAACAATGATCAATAAAGCTATACATGATGAATTATTAAGTTCCTTATATGAAAAAAAGTATTCTAAAGCTCTTAATATATTCGCTTTTTTTGCCTTTTCTTTACTTGTTATGGATTGTGCCATAAGCGGAGGCGGCCATTATTTTATGATTGGCCCACTGAGTTTAAGAATGATATTAGGATTTATAGCGCTGTTTTGCGCACTTCCTACCATACTTTCTAACTTACGTGAGTGGATAAATAATGCTATGATTATCAGTTTGCTCCTATTCATTATATACTTATGTATATGTGCATACATTGGCATACGTAATCAGGCGGACACAGTGGCTTTATTGAGAGATCTTAAAGGATTTAGCTGGTTATTTCTTATTCCTGTTGCATTAGCAGTTGTCAATAGTCATACACGAATGGTTTTTCTTATGAAATGTATTATATGCGCAGCAACATTACAGTCTCTCCTTATCCTTGCCTTAAATCTTTTACTGGCATTTAGGCCTAATGCTTTAGCCTTTTTTTATGAGCCTATGTTATATCTTCAATTTGGTTTTATAGATAGCATTACAAACAACATGACCCGAATTTTTTCCCGAAGCGGACCATATATGGCAATTGGGATTATTATCATGCTTTATCTTCAATTAACGGATACGAAACTAAACTGGGCATATATTATATGTTCCTCACTGTGCTTAAATGCATTGCTTTTATCTTTTACACGTTCGTTATATGCCGCTGCTTGCTTCTCTTTTATTCTTACAATTATCTTTACGCTTATCTTAACCAAACATTTAAGAAGAAAAATACTCTGCCACATTTTAGCTATAACTGTACTTTTTGCTGTACTACTCATTTCCCAGTATTTTCTTACAGGCGCAAACTATTTTCAGTTTGCCGTTGCGCGAACTTTTTCTTTAAATATAGTTACTAATGCGCAAGATAATTCTATAAATGACTCTATTGAAAATACACCAAGTAATGACATCGATACTTCTCAACCAACGCAAGAAGATACTACTGATTCATCAACTCCAGCTATTACCAACGAAGATTTGCGTCAGCAGAATTATATTGATCGTACAAGGGATTCGGACGAAATTATAAGAAATACAACTATTGCGCAATTAAAAGAAATGATTAAGCAACATCCTATATTTGGCAACGGCCTTGGAGCCGCTATTGAATACAGAGAGGATGGACTTGTTGAATATTTTTATTATGATATGCTTAATAAAACAGGATTTATGGGGCTTTTTCTGTATTATTTTCCAATATTATACATGATATATTTTATCATTTTTTTATTGAAAAACAAACAACAGGAACAGGTACTTCTAGGCATTTTACTCCTGTGCTCATTAATGACATTTCTTATCGTTACTTTTTTTAATCCCTATATGAATGCGGCAATCGGTATAAGTTTTTATAGCATTATAATAGGATATTTTTATATATTGAATAAATACAAAACGATTATGAAATAACAGCGCTTAGCCTAAATAGATAATTTATATTAAAGGTATATATACCCCCTCTCCATTTAAGGCAAAAACTAATTTTGGTATTAAAATTGCATAAACTATCTTTAAAAGGAAAAATAATGGACAATATTATCGTTTTAGTTGTTTTATATAATAAACATATTCAAGACAGTTTAACATTAAAATCATTAAGTAAAATTACAAATATAAATATATATATTGCTGATAACAGTACGGCTGATTACAATAATGCCAAAACAAATCAGAATACTGCTTATCATTATATAAATATGCGCGGCAATAAAGGATTAAGCAAAGCATACAACTGTATACTGGATAAATTAGAAAAAAATAATGACATCCTCTGTTTTTTTGACGATGATACAATAGTTTCAAGTGATTATTTTGATACTTTGAGAGAATTTACAAAACAATATGAATATATAAATATTTTTGCGCCAATCGTAGAAGATGTTAAAGGGATTATATCTCCTTGTATTTTAGATGGGATTCAAGGTAAAAGAATTAAAAAAATAATGGATATTCCAAAAAATAAAATTTCAGCCATCAATTCTGGATTAGCAGTACGTCTTAAAGTCTTCATGAATTACAGGTATGATGAAAATCTTTTTTTAGATTATGTCGATCATTCTTTTATTAAAGATGTCATTCAAAATGATAAAACTATGCTTTGTGTTTTACCTACAATAATCAAACAGTCTTTTTCTGATACTGAAAAATTAGGTATAAAAACTGACTTAAAAAGATTTAAATCTTTTAAGAAAGATATAACATATTTTTGTAAAAAACATGAAATTTCTATGTGGAAAAAAATACTTTTTTTACAAAAAAGAAGATTGGAAATATTTTCAAAATATATTTAATATTAAAACCTAAGCACTTATATTAAATTTAGATATAAATACAGATTATAATTAAATGAAAGCAGGTAATATATTGAAAATATCTATCGCTATGACAACATATAACGGTGGACGATACATACAATCACAATTAATATCAATTGCAAACCAAACTATCAGGCCTGATGAAGTTATTATTTTTGATGACTGTTCAACAGATAATACCGTAAAAATTGTTCAGGATTTTATAGAAAAAAATAAATTCAATAACTGGACATTTTATATCAATCCCAAAAATATTGGTTATATTGAAAATTTTTATCAGGCAATTATGTGCACTAGCGGAGATATTATATTCTTATGCGACCAAGATGATGTTTGGCATCTAAATAAAATTGAAGTAATGATTGGCATATTTAAAAATAATTCACATATTAAAATATTGAATACTAGTTTTCGAAAGATCGATTCGACTTCCATGCCCATTATGTCACATAGACGTATCAATCGTTCGAATAATAATATTATTTGCGATCGAATAAAATCAAACAGTTTGAAAAAATTTGAATTTAGTTATATTCTTTTTAAAAATATCTCACCAGGATGTACTGTTGCATTTAACAAAGAATGCAAGATGTTCTTCTTAAAGTATTATACAAAATTATGTCCTCATGACTGGGAATTAAATATTTATGGTGCATTACTCAATGGTCTTTATTTTTTTAATATGGAGCTAACCGACTATCGCATTCATGAAAATAACACAATCGGTATTGAAGATCGTTCTTTAGCTTCACGTCTAAATTTAGCCATTGATTATGATAAACGAGCCATTCGGGCTAAAAATGAGTATCTTCGCTCCCTTGCTTATTCAGAGAATGATAAATGGATAAAATTACTAAATCCGATTCAAAGAAATACTCTGAGAAAATATTCACGAATAATAGAATTAAGACATAGCATGTTTACAGAAAAAAAGTTAAAATATTATTTAATTGGAGTTTTTCATCTTTTTGATTATATCAAACTTGTTGGTTTGCAAGGAATCTTTGATGATTTGATATATATTGTTAAAATTAAGAGTTCTAATTAACGAGGAAATTGTATATGGAAAATAATAGTTTTAAGAAAAAGACACTAGCTCCGCTACGGCATGTAAAAGTTATAAAAAAATTCAAAGAAGATATCATAAATGCAAATAGTGCAAGAAAAGTAAAAAGAAAAAATTTTATAAAACCATCGGAAGAGATCCCTCTTATCCCACTATTAAAAACGCCGCCACCTAAAATTGCAATATATACATGCATCATCGGTAATTACGATGAATTTCGAAAACCTCTTATTATGCCAGATAACTGTGATTTTTATTTTGTTACAGATAAAATACCAGAAAATAAAATCACTACTTTTACTTATTTAAATGCTTATGATTATTATAAGAGCAATGATAAAGATTCAGTGTTAGTAAACCGATTTATAAAAATGCATCCACATCTGATGTTTAAAGATTACGACTATTCGATATATTTAGACGGGAATATCCAAGTGGTTTTTGATCCTTCTTCTCTTATACAGCGAATAGGACCCCTTGGCATTGCTGCGCACCGTCATTTCCAGCGATGTTGCATATATGATGAAGGAGAAGTGTGTAAAATATATCGAAAATCCACCCCCAAATTAATAGATAAACAATTGAATGATTATAAAACACAAGGTATGCCATCACAATTTGGTCTTTTTGAAACAGGTATATTGATTCGCAAACACAATAACCCTGCCTGTATAAAATTAATGGAAGATTGGTGGCAAGCATTTTATAATTCCAGCAAAAGAGATCAATTGTCTCTTCCTTATATTATCTGGAAGAATGGATATAAATATGAAGATATAGGCCTGCTTGGCAGTAATCTTCGTAAAAATTATATTTTTAATTATACGCCTAAACACGCAAAATGATTCAAGAGATTAATTTTTAATATACCGCTATTTTTCTTTGTAAAATATAATATAAAGAATAAATACAATCACTAGAATTTGAAAGGTTAAACTAGTTTTTGAAAAAAAAATTGACAAAAAATTATTTGTATAATCTTGTATATCATGCACTCAATATCATTGTCCCAATGCTGACAGTGCCGTATGTAACACGTATTATTTTGCCCGCACAGATGGGTATCTTTTCAACCTCACAATCTTTATTCACAATCATTGTAATCGCAGCACAATTTGGAGTGTTGACTTATGGAACACGAGAAATTGCCATGGCATATAATAATAAAAAATTGATGCTGGAACGTTTTCAACATATTTTTAGCACTCAAGTCTTAACAACAATACTATTTTTAATCCCTTGTTTTTTCTTATCCTTGGGAATTGCCGGCAATAATGAAGTAGGTTGGATTTATGCGGTTAACGCATTGTTAATACTAAATGCAACCTTTGATATCAGCTGGTTTTATAACGGTCAAGAAGAATTTAAGATTACCATTACACGTAATATTTTTGTTAAATTTATTGCTATTCCTTTAATATTTATACTTGTTAAAGATAAGGATGACATTATCATTTATACACTAATATATGTGTTATCAGCTTTTATCGGCAATATCTCTATGTTCGCCGGATTAAAAAAATTTGCCGGAACATTTCATATTTTTTCATACAAATGGATTGATAAATCAGTTATAAAAGAAGCGCTTCCTTATATGGCACCCATGATTCTTTCAATGATATTTGTTGAAATTAGTCGTTTTTTTGTATATGGCATTTCCGGACAGACTGTTACGGGGATATATGATCAAGCATTAAAAATAGCACGTATGATGATTGTTATAACAACTGCTTTGCTCGGCGTAACATCTCCTCGTATGTCAATGTTTGTAAGCAGCAATACATATAATGTCATGCGTCAATATTACGCAAAAATTTTTATTTTTTTATTATTCCAATCATTTCTTATCGCCTGCGGAATACTTCTTGTCGGCAATGACTTTGTTTCATTATTTTTTGGTCCTAAATATGCAAAAGTAGCCCCTGTACTTCAGGTTTTTTCTGTTTACCCTCTTATATTTGTGTTGGATCAATGTGTCGTTTCACTTCTTTTGCGTCCTTTAGGCCTCACACACGCCATGCTAATATCCATATTAATTTCGCTTGGCATCAATATTACTTTAAATTTATTATTAGTCCCTGCTTTAGGCGCTATAGGTGGTGCATTGGCTCTTATTATATCAACATTAATCAGTGCTCTTATACAAACTTATAGTTGCTGGAAATTTATTTTATGGCAACCTATATTAAAAAATGCAGGCATAATGATAATTTCCGGCGTATGCACCACAACTTTATTACTCTTTATAAAAAAATTTATATTTTTTAGTGCTCTTGCAAATTTTTTCATTTATGGAGCCATCTGTATCATTTTATTTAGTAGTATTGTTTTTTTCCTAGCAAAAGATATCAGGGACTATTTATTTGAATTTATTCATTCTCTTGTAAAAAAATATCGTAAATCTTAATACAATGAATCTAATCTATATTAAATATTTATTTTTTTATCAATCTTTCCCGACGCTTTGTTGATTCTATAAAATATGACATCAAAGTCGCTTTATCATCTTTATAAATTGCTTTCTTAATTTTGCTCAACTCGGTTTCAAAATTATCGATCACATGCAGTAAATTTTCTTTGTTACCCAGAAATAACTCACTCCAGAGTTCTTCATTCATGTTCGCGATACGGGTGAGCTCACGATAACTATCGCCTATATAACTACCTGTATCACGGCCTTCCTCATCACTGTTCACAAGCGCAACCGCCATGACATGAGGAAGCTGTGACGTAAAAGCAATGATTTCATCATGAAATTTGGCAGACATGCGCTTCACTTTTCCAAACCCTATTTCATAAATTAACATCTCAATAGAGTTCAGATTGTTAGGATCATTCTTTTCTGTGGGGACAAGCAAATAATTCGCTCCCATAAACACAGAATCGGTAGCATAATCGATACCCTTTTTTTCACGGCCTGCCATTGGGTGACCAAATACAAAATCAACCTTTAATCCATCCAGTAAATATATTATTTCATCTAAAAAAACACCCTTAATACCTGTTGTATCTGTTAGAATTGCTCCTTCTTTAAAATATGATCTATATTTTTCAATGAAAGGTTTTACTTCATTTGGATAAATAGAAAAGATAATCAGATCCGCTGTACTTAAAATATGTTCACCAGTTGTAAATCCTTGTTTGATAATCTTTAAATCCATGGCTTTTTGCAATGTGGCATTATCGATATCGATACCGTAAATATCTTCGTATCCGGCTTTTTTTAACGCCATTGCAAAAGAGCTTCCGATAACACCCAGCCCTACCAATACGATTTTCATCTTTATACTTTGTCTCCTGTCTTTCAATTATTTGTCATTGTTTTGCAGCAATGCATCCATTGCTATTACATACCCATAAAAACCAAAACCGCAGATTTGCCCGATACATGACGGCGCTGTTACAGAAACTTGCCTGAATTTTTCTCTGTCATGCACATTGGAAAGATGAACTTCTATTGTGGGAATATGTATACTCTTTAAAGCATCAGCAATTGCATAACTGTAGTGCGTATAGGCCCCCGGGTTGATGATGATACCATCACATCCTTCAAAATATGCTTGTTGGATAAAATTGATGATCTCTCCTTCAATGTTGCTTTGCAACATTGTAATATCGATATCCCGTTGCATAGCTTGTTCTTTTAGATATGCGCATAAAGCACTGTAACTTTCGGTTCCGTAAATTTCTTTTTCTCTGATCCCAAGCATATTTAAATTTGGCCCGTTAATAATTATATAACTTTTCATTATTTTTCCCCTTCCCGGTTGATTACATCAATAATTTTATTCGCCGCATGCTGCGCTATGCTGTCGTTGCAGATAATAAAATCTGCCGCATTCTTATAAAGTGGATACCTGCATTCATACAACTTATATAAATTTTCAATTCCACCTTTTAATAACGGCCTTTTTGAAAGCTCTATATCTGCCGTAATTTTATCTATCGGTCTATCAATAAAAATGATTTTGCCGGCTTTCTTGAGTAATTTTATATTGCTTTGTCTCAAAATCACACCACCTCCGCAAGCAATCACAACAGGATTTAAATCTATAAGTTTTCTGCAAGCAGTGCTTTCCGCATCACGAAATACCTCTTCGCCTTCCAAGAATAAGCTGTCAATACTTCTTCCCGTCATTTGAATAATCATTTCATCCATATCAAAAAAAGGATAATTTAATTTTCTGCCGACAATTGCACCGATTGTGGTTTTGCCACTACCCGGCATTCCAATTAGAATAATACTATGTTTTAACATAAAATATACGCTCACTTATTTAATGCATCAAATATTTTAAAAAATATTTCTTCATTGATTTTTGTATGCTGCCATATTTCCTGCGCTTTAATCGCCTGCCAAATCAGCATATGAAGTCCTCCGCAAGTGATTTTCCCTACTTTTTCTCCTAGTTTTATAAATTCGGTTTCTTTAGGATTATAGATTAAATCCACAAGACACTTATAATTATCAATTATATTTTCACTTACCGGCGAAATCCCTACTTTCGGATACATCCCGACAGGAGTTGTATTGATGAGTATGTATCCTTTGATATTTTTTAATTCATTATAATCGATAACTTCTATATCATAAAACGTCGTCTTTTTATCCTGTTTATTTCTTGTAACAGCAAATATCTTATTTGCTTCCAGATCTTTAAGACAAGTCAGCACTGCCTGAGCCGCTCCGCCTGTACCTAAAACAACTGCTGTTCTCCCGGCAACGTCAATACTGTTTTTCGAAAGCATTACTTTAAATCCGAAGTAATCCGTATTATAGCCCGTTAAAACACCATTATGATTGGCAATCGTATTAACTGCTCCGATTCTTTTTGCTTCAATAGACAGCTCGTCTAAGTCATCTATAATCAGTTGTTTATATGGAATGGTTATATTGGCGCCTTTTATTTTTAAAAATCTGATAGTATTTACACATGAATGTATATCTTCAACAGGTATTTCAAACAGATTATAGACTGCTTGCATATTTAAAAATTCAAATATTTTGCTGTGGATTTTTGGTGAAAGGCTGTGGGAAAGTTTTTCACCTATTAAACCATAGTGGTCCATAAAACACCTTCTCTTTATTTTATGCATTTTTTAATTTGAATCGGCTGCGGGATAGCTTCCCAATATACGTAAATAAGCAGATGCTTTCTGGATTTGGTCCAAGGCTTTTTTTGTATTTTCATTGTTGATATTGCCTTCAAAATCTGCATATAAATAATAAGTCCATGGATTGTCACATTTAGGCCGGGATTCGATCTTTACTAAATTTAACCGGTTTTCAGCGAAAAAGCTGAGTAAATTATAAAGAGTACCTGCCTTATGATCCATTGAAAAAACCACACTTACTTTATTGGCTTGCTCGTTCGCAAATAAATCTTTACTTACAATGATAAATCTTGTGGCATTGTTATTTTTATTTTGGATATTTTCCTCTATAATATTTAAATTATAAATTTGAGCAGCACGTCTGCTTGCAATTGCAGCTTTTGTCATATCTTTAATTTGGCTTACATATTTTGCACTGACCGCAGTGTTATGATAAGGTATCAAACGAAGATGTTTATGTTTAGTTAAAAATTCCGTGCTTTGCTCGAATCCTTGTGTATGCGAATACACTTCATCAATGCAATCTAGTGAAGCCCCTGTAACTCCCATCAAATGCTGGCAAACTGGTATATAGACTTCTCCGATAATATAGTACCCATATTTTTCTAAGAGATCATAGACAATGCTAACTGCCCCTGTCGTGGAATTGTCTATCGGAAGAATTCCGCATCGTATTTCATTATTTTTAAGGGCTACAAAAACGTCTTCAAATTCTTTGTATGCTTTTTGGCATACATCCTCACCAAAATATTGTATCAATGCCTCTTCTGAAAATGAACCTGACACACCCTGAAATCCGACTGCTTTACATATGTTTTCCGTGTTTAAAGGCTCTTTGCACCTATGCGCGTATTGCATTTGTTGTTTTTGCATATCACGGCTGATACGCATTATTTGAATAATAAAATCAGTCACATATTGCTTATATTCTTTATTATTTAAATTCGCCAGTGCATTTTCTATAACTTGTTCTTCACGAGATTTTTGCAGCACCTGTAAGTGATGTTTCTTTTTGATCTCAGCAATCTCGAGCACAAAATCCATACGCTGTTCAAACAACGCAATGAGCCGCCTATCGATTAACTCTATTTCTTTTCTATAATCATCCAGTAAATCCAACAATTATTCCTCCATTAAATCAAGTATGGCAATAGCGGCGGCCGCTTCTATAACAGGTACAACGCGAGGCACGATGCATGGGTCGTGCCGGCCGGTAATAGTAAGAATACTTTCTCTTTTCTCTTTAATATTCACCGTGCTTTGTAATTTTGCAATTGACGGAGTTGGCTTTACTGCTGCTTTAAAAATGATTGGCATCCCTGTCGTTATTCCGCCTAATATACCACCGTTATGATTTGTTCTTGTTTTGACTGTATTATTTTCATCATAATAAAACGAATCATTACACTGACTTCCAAGCATTTTAGTTATCTCAAACCCCCGCCCGAACTCTACGGCTTTTATGGCGGGAATAGCAAAAAGCAAATGTGAAAGCCTGGATTCTACCGAATCGAAAAACGGTTCCCCAACCCCCGCCTGGACTCCCATGATCATACATTCTACTATTCCACCGAGTGAATCCTGTTGTTCTTTCGCATCGATAATGGCCTGTCTCATTGCCTTTTCTTGTGCAATATTCAATAATGGCAATTCACTGTTTTTTAATTGTTCGCAATCCATATTTTCTATATTCACTTCATCAAACGACTTATCGCATATATCTTTTATACTCAGAATATGAGCTGCGATTTGTATGCCTTTTTTCTCTAAAATCTGTTTGCAAATCGCGCCTGCAAAAACCATCGGTGCGGTAAGTCTGCCTGAAAAATGACCGCCGCCGCGATAATCGTTAAAACCTTTGTAATGTACGGCACCTGAATAATCCGCATGACCGGGGCGCATTAAATCTTTCAGCTTATTGTAATCTCCTGATTTTCTATCCCTGTTATAAATCAACGCACACAGAGGTGTGCCTGTTGTTTTGCCTTCAAAAAAACCACTGATGATTTCGGGCATATCATCTTCGTCCCTGGCGGTGGAAAGTTCACTCCTGCCGGGAGCTCTGCGTGCCATTTCCCCGGCAATATTTTCAAGATCCAGTTTTGTGCCGGGCGCGAGACCGTCTATGACAATGCCGATAGCCTCTCCATGAGACTCTCCAAACAATGATAATTTAATATTTCTTTCCCACATACTACTCATTGATTTTCCCTCCCAAAATTTCATAATCTCTAAAAAAATTCGGATATGATTTGGAAACACATTTATATTCATTGATAATGATCGGTCTCGCACATCGCTGTGCTATAATGGCAAGCATCATGGCAATACGGTGATCACCGTGACTTTGTACTTCGCATCCGCCTTTAAGATGATCGACTCCTGTGATGTACATACAATCGGAATCTTCCCATATAACAGCACCAAGCGCTACGAGTTCTTTTACTGTTGCACTCAGGCGGTCGCATTCTTTCATTCGAAGCCGCTGCGCATTTTTTATAACCGTTTGCCCTTTTGCAAAACAAGCTGTTGCTGCAAGAACGGGAATGATATCGGGAATTTGCGACGCATCAATGACAATACCTTTCAAATCTTTAACTTTTGCTTTTATTTTATTTAAATTCACCGTGATATCAACGCCCATTTGCGTGAGAATTGCAATGATTTCCCTGTCTCCCTGAAGAGAATTTATGTCAAGCCCCAATAGCGTAACATCGGCTCCAAGCGCGCCTGCGCAAAGAAAAAATGCCGCTTGAGAAAAATCGCCTTCAATGCAGTAATCACGTGGCTTATATTGCTGTCTTCCCGGTATTTTAAATATTTTATAATCATAATTAACTATTTTAATTCCAAAGTTTGATAAGACCTGTAATGAGAGGTCCACATAACTTTTTGATTCTAACTTTGATGTGAGAATTATCTTTGAATCTTTATCAAGCAAAGGCAACGCATAGAGCAGACCTGTAATAAACTGAGAGCTGATGTTGCCATCCAATTCAAAAACATCCCCTGAAAGCTTACCATGAATTGAAATGTCCAATATATCCGGCTTCCTATTATAGCTAATGTTTTGTTTATCAAAAATAGAGAAGTATGGCATAATAGGGCGCTTGCCTAGATTGCCTTCTCCGATAAATCGATAATCGCCGCCTAAAGAGAGCGCGATTGGAAGCAGAAACCGGAGTGTTGAACCTGATTCCCTGCAGTTTAATGTTTTCTGCATGGATTCCTGCTTGTTTTTTTGATGCATGATTCCGTCAATCAACAACTGCTTATCTTTAACAGCAACCCCCGCGCCCAAAACTCTCATTGCTTCAATCGTTGCAATAATATCGTCTGATAAATCAATATTTTTTATGCATGATCTCCCATTACTCAGACATGCCGCTATGATTGCTCTGTGCGCCATACTTTTGGAAGGAGGAATATTTACAGTCCCTTGTAATAACGTCGGTTGAATAAAAATTTTATTCATATAGTCTACATATGCCTTTCTGTTTGTTCGCTGGCAAAAAACGAGGGTGAAGCCTTATAAATAAAGCTTTCTCCCAACTCTTTGAGCAATATGATATAAAGTACATCGTCTAAATTTTTTTTATCCAGTGCAATACTGGACAGAACCTTTTCCGTATCATTTACTTCTATATGAGTCGGCAGCCCGTATTGCTGTAATAGTTTCGTCAATTTTTCCAACGTTCCTTTTTCTGTAATTCCCATATCCTCGCTTATCTTTGTAATAGATACCATACCGATTGCAACGGCCTGCCCGTGAGAATAGACCTTATAATCATAATATTTTTCTATGGCATGGGCATATGTGTGTCCGAAATTGAGCTTCATTCGCTCACCGTAGTCTCTCTCATCATGCTCCACGACCGATTTTTTTATATTGCAGCATGTGTAGATAACTTCGTCAATATGCCGCATCAATTCCTTTTGACTTTTATATGCCAATAAAACGTTAAAGAATTGTACATCTTGTATGCATCCGTATTTTATCACTTCGGCCATGCCATCCTCAAAGTATTTTTGAGGCAATGTGCTTAAAACATTTGGATCAATAAAAACAGCTTTCGGCTGATAAAAGCTTCCCACAAGATTTTTCCCGAAAGATAAGTTTACCGCAACTTTTCCGCCTATAGAGCTGTCGACCTGAGCAAGCAGGGATGTAGGGATTTGCACATAGGAAATTCCACGTAAATATGTGGATGCCGCAAAGCCGCCTAAATCACCGATTACGCCGCCGCCTAAAGTAATAAGTAATTCTTTACGATTAAGTCTGAACTTAAGCATATGCTCGTAGATTTTTGGCAGAATTTCAAATGATTTAGTGATCTCTCCCGCCGGCAGTGCTAAAATATCGATAACAAATCCTGCTTTGTATAAATTTTCTTTGACAGCTTTTCCATAATGAATAAACACATTTTCATCTGTTAGAATAAAAATTTTTCTCCCAGTATAGTGTGATTTTATCATCTCACTTATATTATTTATAATACCTTTTTTTATGATAATATCGTAGCTGTTTTTACCTAAATTTACCCTAAGTTGTCTGTCCATATTTAACCATTCCTTGTTTATTCAAAGATTAAATTTCTCTGCCTACAGCCTGAGCAATGATTTTGAGGCTTTGTACGATTTCCCCGAATTTTTCAGGCCGAATTGATTGCTGTCCGTCGCAAAGTGCATTTGCAGGGTCATTGTGTACTTCTATGATCAGCCCGTCTGCGCCCACTGCGATTGCAGCTTTTGCCAGAGAATCCACCATCCACCATTTGCCTGCAGCATGACTCGGATCCACAATGACAGGAAGATGGCTTAATTTTTTAACAGCCGGAACAGAGCTCAAATCTAGCGTATTTCGGGTATATGTCTCAAATGTCCGAATGCCGCGTTCGCACAAAATAATATTTTCATTGCCGCCTGCCATAATGTATTCGGCAGACATCAGCCACTCTTCTATTGTAGCAGAAAGTCCTCGTTTTAACAAAACAGGCTTTCTTATTTTTCCCAATTGTTTGAGCAGATCAAAATTTTGCATATTTCTGGCGCCAACTTGAATAATGTCAACATCTCGTTCAAAAACTTCAACATCGAAAGGAGACATGATTTCGCTGACAATAGGCAGCCCCGTCTGCGCTCTTGCTGCACATAACAATTCAAGTCCATCATATTTCAATCCTTGAAAAGCATAAGGTGACGTTCTTGGTTTGAATGCTCCTCCGCGCAAAAACGATGCTCCATGATTTTTGACTTCTTTGGCGATTTGAGTAATTTGTTCTTTGCTTTCTACCGAGCAAGGACCTGAAATCAGAGCAATTTTATTAGCACCTATCTGATGATCTCCAAATTTAATAACAGAATCTTCCGGATGAAATTTTCTGTTCGCCTTTTTAAAAGGCTCTGCCACATTCATCACACGCTCGACACAACGATTAGCTTCTATATGCGTGTGATCAATTTTGCTCGTATCGCCTATGAGTCCTAAAATAATTAAATCTTTTCCTTTCACACTGCTCACTTCCACTCCCTTCTTTCGAATGAACTCTGTTAGATTGCTGATTTCCGCTTGTTTGGTTTCAGGTTTTAAAATAATGACCATCGCTTTCTCCTTTACTTTACAATGAAAATATTTTTCTGCTTTTAAATACTTACAAACAATAAAAATGGAGAGCCCCGCTATGAGCTCTCCATGTAAAATTCTATCTGCTATTTTGCTTTTCAATCATACACTCATATAAACGGGAATTTTCCGATACGCAAATAAGCCGGCGCTAAAATAATAAAAGCCCCAGAATGTAAAATAATAAAAGCTATTTAATTGTACGGCTAATTTACTTTTATTTACTTCCATAAAATTCCCATACTTTTTAAAAGATTTTTTTTGATTATAACAGCTATTTTTTATTTGTCAACAAAAAGATAACTATGAAAATAATTTTATATAAAAAAAACGATTGCAAATTGCAATCGTTAGAATTTTTTATTCTTTGTAATTAGATTCAAAGCGCCATGCATCACGGCACATATCCAGAATATTTTTTATTGCAATCCATCCCAACTCCTTTTTTGCTTTTGAGGCATCTGCATAACACTGTGCAATATCTCCTGCTCTTCGTGCTGCAAATTCATAAGGTATTTTAACGCCTGTTGCTTCTTCAAATCCTTTTACCAACTGCAGCACCGATGTGCCTTTGCCTGTTCCCAAATTATAGATATGTACGCCTTGTGTTAAATTATCAAGCGCCGCCATATGCCCTTGTGCCAGATCCACGACATGAATATAATCTCGAATGCCTGTGCCGTCCTTCGTTGGATAATCATTTCCAAAAATATTTAGCTGTTTCAATTCCCCTTTAGCCACTTTTGTAATATAAGGCATTAAGTTATTGGGAATACCGCTGGGCATTTCTCCGATCAGTCCGCTTTCATGTGCTCCCACAGGATTAAAATATCGTAGCAGTGACACAGAAAAACTCGGATTTGCTTTGGCAATATCCATTAAAATCTGCTCGCTCATCACCTTTGACTGTCCGTATGGATTCGTTGTAGGAAGCAGCGTCATCGTTTCTCTGAAAGGCACTTTATTTTCACCATACACGGTCGCAGATGAACTGAATACAAATTTATCAACACTATATTTAAGACATAACTTCGCAAGAACCATTGTACTGACCACATTATTATAATAATACACAAGCGGTTTTTCGACAGATTCCCCAACCGCCTTAAAGCCGGCGAAATGAATGATTCCATCTATACTGTGAGAAATAAAAATATCTTCCATCTGCGCTTCGTTTGCTGCGTCGCACTCGTAGAACGTGATCTCTTTATTTGTGATTTCCCTAATACGATCAAGCATGAACGGACTACTGTTGTAAAAATTATCAACAATAATGACATCATGCCCTGCCTCTAGGAGAACCACAACTGTATGCGAGCCTATAAATCCCGCTCCGCCTGTTACTAAAATGTTCATTTGTTTTCCCTTTCAATTCTTTTAATAATTCGTTACATTTATTTTTTATACTAATTTGCCTGCAACTCTACGTCCTGCAGAATCATACACAACATTCATTGAATCCATCTGTTCAAGTGAAAAACCATTTCTGCTATCTAAAATTATAGGATTTCTCATATTTAAAAATTGTCTTGGATCCAAATTTTTATTTGTATCCATGCTGTAAGGATCAAGCAGATATCTGCATCTAAAATCGCTCAATCGTTTCGCAATATATAAGTGTATTATCGAATTTTTCTTTTACATGATGTATAGCTACCGGATCCCAAGTTTTTATAATTGCACGATCATCCAGCAAAATAGGTATTGTATCGAGCGACGGAGTTTCTCTTAAAGTATCCATGTCAGGTTTAAACAATAGTCCTAACATGGATACTTTAAGCCCTTCAACAACTGCTTTTATAATTCTAATTTCATTATCATAATAATTAGATAACCAATGCGATGCTTTGGCATCTTTAGGAAAACAGGAACCACCATACCCAATCCCCATCCTTAAAAAATTTCTCTCCGATTCGATCGTCCGCGCCCATCCCTTGGCAATATCCTTAATATCGGCTCCTTATATTTCTCCGACATAGTGCTAATTAAAATTCATTCTTCACCAATTGTAATGCTGAGGCTATTGTTTTGTCCATATCATAATATTTATATTCCGCCAGTCTCCCGCCGAAATAAATGTTTCTTTCCTGATTTGCACGTTGGCTATATTTTTCAAACATATTTTGATTTTTTTCATCATTAATGGGATAATACGGTTCACATCCTTCCTTCCATTCTTGAGGGTATTCCTTGGTTATATAAGTTACAGGTTGCGTTCCGAACTCAAAATGTTTATGTTCGATCATGCGCGTATAGGGTGTATGGAAGTCAGTAAAATTCATTACTGCCACACCTTGGTAATTTTCCATTTCTAAACGCTGTGTCTCAAATCTCAAACTTCTATATTCAAGCGCTCCATAACAATAATTATAAAAAGTATCCAGTGGCCCCGTATAGATGATCTTATCGGCTATTTTCAAAAGTTCGTCTTTATTTTTATTAAAATCTGTATTTAACTGTACATCACATTTAACTAGCATTTTTTCAATGATGTCATTATAACCGTTTATCGGGATGCCCTGATAAGGATCATTAAAGTAATTATTATTATATGTATAACGCACAGGGATCCTGCGAATAATAAATGCGGGCAATTCGCTACAATTGCGTCCCCACTGTTTTTCAGTATATCCTTTAATAAGTTTCTCATAAATATCTTTGCCAACCAGCGAAATTGCTTGTTCTTCAAGATTTTTAGGTTCATGAGTTATCGTTGAACACTGTTTCTCGATCTTTTCTCTCGCCTCCTGAGGATAGATCACTCCCCACATCTTATTAAAAGTATTCATATTAAATGGAAGATTATAAATCTCCCCTTGATAATTTGCTAACGGACAATTTATATAATGATTGAAATCTGTAAATTGACAAATATAATCCCATATATATTTCATATTTGTATGGAATATATGTGCACCATATTGATGAACATGAATACCTTCTTGATTGGTACAATATATATTTCCCCCTATATGAGAACGCTTTTCGACAACAAGACAAGTTTTATTTCTTTTTGTTGCTTCAAAAGCAAAAGTGGCACCATAAAGACCACTCCCTACAACTAAATAATCGTATTTCATTTTTTCCTGCCTCTTATGAGATGATTATTATCAAACATCTTTATATAATACTTTCTAATATTATATTAAAAATATATACCAGTCAATAATAGCAATTTAATATGATTTACACACTATTATATTTATAATGTTAGTTTTCTATTTCCTTAATTGATTTTCATAAGCATAGTTGCTTTAACTACTAAACAAGTACAATTATAAATTATTCTTCATTTTGGAAAATAAATCTCACTCTTGCAGTACTTTCGGCAATCGCTATACATTGTGATAAATCCACTTTGGTATTACGCAAATCAATGGCAGAACAATTTATATTATTAATATTGGACTGTTTGATATCAGAATCGAAAAAGCTGCTCTCATGCATCATTGCTTCGCTGAAATCACGTCGTTTTAAAGTGCATTTTATAAACTTAGAACCGGTTAAATCGGCACCAAAAAAACGAATACCTTCAAAATACTGATTTATGAATTCCTGATATCTTAATTGTGTATAAGAAAAATCTCCCCCAAGAATCATTGCACAAAGCAATTCGATTCAATAAATCTTGTTCCGGTCATTTTGCATTGATTAAATATTGCAGCAAAGAAATTTGTATATTGAAAATTACAGATAAGAAACGTACATTCATAAACTCAATGCCGTTTATTTTAGCCGATATAATTCATAGCCATCAAAAACACATTTTTTATGATAGAAAGCTCTGCAAAATCTACATTGTCAAACCTGCATTTTATATTTTTTTATATGAGCTCGTTTATATGAATCACACAGTTTTCAAAAACCGTATTCTCATAAACCTGTTCATCAAACATTATCTCTGTTTTATCTTCCATGCTTTATATAATGACTATTTTTTTACCTTTTGGATCTCCTTTAAGATCATCCAGAGCATGCTCCCATGCTTCTACGCCGATATTTTCATCGTAATATAGACTATTTTCATTTAGATGCGCAAGCACAATTTTAGCCGTAAGCAAAGGATCATCTCCTGTAACATTGGTCCCCGGATCTGTGAGACCATGCTCTAACTCTACATGCAGTCCCGCTAAAAATTCCTCTGCAGTATAAGAAACCTTATTAAAATCAATATTTAGCATACCGGCAAGGTCAATCGCTTCTTGTATTGTAAATTGTTTCATTCTGTCTGATTCCTCCTCTATTAAAATAAATGTTTATACTATAGAATTATCATTTCGTAATAGACGCGTAAAAGCAGCAAGTGAACGCAGTAGTTTTCTGATTGCGTCCTTTGTGTGCTCATCTATCAGATTGCCATTTTCATCAAATTTCTCTGCCGCCTTCATGATAAATACTTCAGGCTTGCTTAAAGGTATTAAATTTAAAGTTACACACACCTGACGCAGGTGATACTGCACACGTGCCCCGCCAAACATCCCCGGTGACGCACTCATAATGGCTAGAGGCTTCCCATACAAGGGCAGTTTATCTCCTCTTGATGCCCAATCAAGTGCATTTTTTAGCACAGGAGGCAACGAATAATTATATTCAGGCGTTGCTATCAAAACAGCGTCACACTCCATTAATGAAGTTTTAAATTCCCTGACTTCAGCAGGCACTCCTACTCTTTCAACATCTTCATTAAAAAATGGCAATGTAGAAATATCAAGGATTTCAAGATTTGCATCTTCAGGCAATAAATCCATTGCCGCTCGCAAGGAACTTTTGTTATAAGATCCCTTACGCAAACTACCTGTAAATCCCGCAATTTTTATTTTATTACTCATTTATTTAATCACTCTCAATTTATGATGAATGGATTGATTTAATATTCTTCTCTTTTGCCAAATTCCGCATCTTCTACCCATTCATTGGGACGGCTCACGAGCTTAACGATCTCGTCAAGAATTCTAAAATGTTCCTCTTCTTGCTTTATTAAAAACTCAAATAAAGATTTGTCCTCTGTCGCTTCTTTCAACAGTTTTTTGTAAAGATCAATGCTTTCCTGTTCTTTTTGAAGCGCCATTCTATAGGCATCAAGCTGCTGGGGTATTTCTTTGATCTCAACATCAAAATCATCCAGCCCGTCAAAAACGTTTTTTGTTTGGTTGCTTATTGTAGGCTCCGGCTGATAAGCAATTCCCTTTATTTTATTTTCTATGATTTGTGCATGATGACATTCATCTTTTGCTAAATTCATAAAAACAGTATATAAACCGTTATCGCGATTATGCTGCGCTTGTTCTTTGTAGTACTGCTCACCTTCTTTTTCCATCTCAATTGCAAATTTCAAAATATCCATCAGTATATCTCCTTTGTTTAAAATTTTATAGTATAACTTCATTGTTGAGTGCTGATACTATACCGGAGAAAATATTACTACTTCAAAAATCCTTTTAATATGGTATCTTCAGCCTCTTTTTCAGTAAGACCAAGTGACATTAATTTTATTAGCTGCATGGATTCAAGTTTCCCGATAGCTGCTTCATGTACCAATTGCGCATCACTGTGATGCGCAGATATTTTTGGTGTTGAAATAATAACGGCATCGTCCATAATAATTGCATCGCATTGAATATGCCCTTTACATTTATTGCGCCCTACCAAATCAAAATAATATGTTTGTTCTGACTTTCCTTGAGCAACTGAGCGCGAAATAATCTGTGCGCTGCTGTCTTCACCCAATAGTTCTACGGTGATATTGGAAGCTGCTTTTTGCTCCATATTCGTTAGAAGACGCTCTGTCACAATCAGTTTGGCCCCTTTGGCGAGCTGTATTTCAGTATCACGAACAGTATCATCTATACCCATTATCTGAATGAGCTCCAGCTCAATAACAGTATCTTCCTGCGCATGAATGATTGTTTTTGGATTGAGCACTCTCTGCCCGGCGCCTTCCCCTTGCCCGTAATGCTTTTCTGTATATTTCATACGGGCACCTTTATTGATAAAAAACTCATGAATGCCGTCATGCTCTGATTTGTGCTGGCCCGAATTATGAATTCCGCAGCCGGCTATGATTTCCACATCCGAAAATTCACCGATTTCAAATGTATTATAGACCACATCTGTTACGCCCTCTTCTGTTACAATCACCGGAATATAAACGCTTTCTCCTTTTGTATGCGGTTTTACGACAATATCAATTCCCGGGCGATCCTTTTTGGGAACAATATCAATATTTTCTGTTGTGTTCCTTTGAATACCTTCGCCGTTTTTTCTGATATTATAAGCTCCTTGCGGTATCTCATGAAGATCGGCAATTTTTTGAAGCATTAAATTATCCAATGCATTTAGCATACTTTTCACCTACTTTTCCGCAATTTTCTGCGCATGCACATAAATTATCCACAAAACCTTTTTTTAATATTTCTTCTTTGGGAATATTTTTTGTAATGCTGCCATTGGCTATTAACAAAATTTCATCGGCTAGTTCTAAAATTCTTTCCTGATGTGATATAATCACAATTGTTGTATTTGTTTTTTCATGCATTTCTTTAAAAGTCTCAGCCAGTCGCTGAAAACTCCATAAATCGATACCTGCCTCGGGTTCATCGAAAACAGCCATTTTTAAATTCCTTGCTAATATCGTAGCAATTTCAATTCTTTTTATTTCTCCTCCCGAGAGACTTGCATCCATATCCCGATCAAGATATTCCTGAGAACACAGACCGACACTGTATAAAAGATCACATATTTTTTCTTCTTTTTCATTGCCGGACATAGCAAGGCTTAATACATCACGAACTTTTATTCCTTTAAATCTGGGAGGGCTTTGAAACGCATATCCAATCCCAAGATGCGCTCTTTGTGCGATATCCATATGCGTGATATCATCTCCGTTAAAAATAATACTTCCTGATGTGGGTTGCGCTATCCCCATAATGATTCTGGCAAGCGAGGATTTTCCGCTTCCGTTTGGCCCTGTTATCGCATATATTTTTTTATCTAGCAATTGCAGATCTATATTATTTAATATGTCCACTCTTCTTGCGCCTTCTACGCTTAAAGAGACTTTTTTTAACTCAAGCATTTTTCTCCTCCTTTTAAATATTATCGTATATATTATAATTCTTTACTGAAATAAAATCTATAGTAGAGAAAATATTAACAATGTCTCCGTTTTCATAAAGCAAACTATTTATCATGATTAAATCCTGTATTGGGATGATTATCAATTTCAAAAGTTTTATTGTCCCAACTTCTAAATACTGCTTTATCTTTTCCGATGTAAAGCAGATAACTCGGGATCATCGGCGTTTTACCCAACCCGCCGGGCCCGTTGACAATATATGTCGGCACAGCAAGGCCGGACGTGTATCCACGCAGACCTTCCATGATTTCAAGCCCTTCACCGATACGAACCCAGAAATGCGAAGTACCGCGTACCGTTTTCGGATGAAAGATATAATACGGTTTTACACGCAGCATCAAAAGCAATTGATTTAATTTGCGTACAACATATTTGTCATTGTTTACTCCGTTCAAAAGCACCATTTGATTGCCAAGCGGTACGCCAGCATCGGCCAAGAGATCACAGGCATGTTTTGCATCTTCCGTGATTTCCATCGGGGAATTAAAATGAGTATTGACATATATCGGGTGATGTTTTTTTAAGATTTCAACAAGTTGCGGCGTTATTCTTTGGGGCAGCGTAACCGGTGTGCGCGTACCGATACGTATGATTTCCACATGTTCGATAGCTCGGAGCTCGCCCAGTAAATGATCTAGCACTTCGTCAGGAAGCATCATAGCATCCCCGCCTGTAATGAGAACATCCCTGATTTCCGGATTTTTTCGTACATAATCAATTGCTTGAGTGAGCAAACTGTAATCAATCATACGGTCTATCTCACCTATCATACGCCGGCGCTGGCAAAAGCGGCAATACATACCGCACTGATTTGTGACCTTAATGATAAGCCGATCCGGATAGCGCCGTGTCACTGCCGGCACGGGGCTGGAACATGCTTCATCCATAGGGTCCAGTTCTCCCTCTGGATTTAATTCTGCAACACTCGGCACCGCCTGACGGCGGATCGGGCATTTCGGATTATCGATATCTATTAAAGACAAATAATACGGCGAAATGGCAAATCGATATTGTGATGCCACTTGCCGGATTTCATCAAGCTCTTCTGTAGAAAGCGGTAACAGCTTTGTCAATTCTTCAGCTGTTGTTATACGGTGTTCTATCTGCCATTTATAATCGTTCCATTGCTGCCTGTCAGCATTAAAATGACGACGAATTTCATCCTGACGGTTTTTAATAACTTCAGACTGATTTAATCCTGTTTTAATTTGCGGCAGCTTGTCCAAATAATCTTGAATGGGCCTGCGCAAATCTCTACCATTTATTAAATGATCCATTTGTTTAACCTCCTGATGCAAGATTCGTTTTACAGAATAGCGAAATATAATACATATATATTTAGAAATAAAAATACGATCAAAAGTTACCGGATAGATTAAAAAAACATTATTTTGTTTATTCTGTATTTAAACGATTTACTTTATTAGTTTATCATTTTACCAACTTTTTTTCAATATTTTCCTGTCTATATTCTTATTAAACATAAGTATAAACAAACTTATTTTTCGCGTTTATATTTGATATATACCTTGTTTTATTTATAAAAAATGCACCATCTGCTTTCGCAAATGCTGCATTTTATTGGTTAGCTTTGTTTATATTATTAAATAAATTCGATAATTTTATCTGTTATTTCTTTAGTGCCAAGTCTGATATCGTTATGCGCAATATCTTCTGTTCTGTATCCTTTTTCTAAAGCTTTTCTTATGCTTTTCTCTATAGCTTCAGCCTCAGCATTCAGCCCAAATGTATAGCGCAGCATCATTGCCGCAGATAAGATAGTTGCAATAGGATTTGCTTTATTTAGCCCCGCAATATCGGGTGCCGACCCGTGAATGGGCTCATATAAACCAAAATTACCTTCACCCAGTGATGCGGAAGGCAGCATCCCGATGGATCCGCAAATCATGCTCGCTTCGTCCGATAGAATGTCTCCAAACATATTTTCAGTGAGCAATACATCGAATTGTTTTGGGTTTCTGATCAACTGCATAGCCGCATTATCTACATACATATGCTCAAGATTTACCTGTGGATAATTTTGTGAAATTTTGTTTACTGTTTTTCGCCATAATCTTGATGTTTCAAGCACATTCGCTTTATCGACACTGATAATTTTCTTCTTCCTCATCATTGCAGCTTTAAAGGCCTTTTCAACAATACGCTCTATTTCCCAGCTTCGGTATTCGCAGCAATCGCACGCATATTCTTCAGCCGATTCCTTTTTGCCGAAATAGATGCCTCCTGTGAGTTCCCTGAAAATAATAAAATCAAACCCGTCTTCAATAATAAAATCTTTTAATGGACAATCGCCTGCCAGCTCTTCAAATAATACGGCCGGTCTGATATTTGCAAATAAACCTAATTCCTTCCTGATTGTAAGAAGGCTCGTTTCAGGCTTTAACTTAGCGTCAAAGCCGTCCCATTTTGGGCCTCCCAAAGCTCCCAAAAGAACCGCGTCACTCTTTTTGCAGGCCTCGATAGTTTCTTTTGGTGCGGCTATACCAAATATATCAATTGCCGCTCCGCCGGCCAATACTTCCGTAAAAAAAAATTCATGATCAAATTTCTTTGCAATCACTTCCAATACACGTAAAGCCTGACTGACTACTTCCGGACCTATTCCATCACCTTTAATGACTGCAATTTTTATTTTCATATCTTTTCCTCCGGCATTTTATTGTAAATTTTATCTTTCACATATCCTACCAAACCATCGGAATAAATAATTTTTCTTATAAATTCAGGGAAAGGTGCAGCCATATAAACTTCATTTTTAGTGATATTATGAATTTTCCCCGTCTCAAAATCAATTTCGACTTCATCATCCTTCTCTATTTGTCTTGACGCTTCCGCAGATTCGATTATGGGGAGCCCTATATTAAAAGAATTCCTGTAAAAAATCCGTCCAAAGCTTTCGGCTATAACACAAGATATTCCGCTTGCTTTAATTGCAATTGGTGCATGCTCTCTAGATGAACCACATCCAAAATTTTTGCATCCTACTATAATATCTCCTTTTTGAACTTTTTTTGAAAAATTTTTATCAATATCTTCCATACAATATTTCGCCAGTTCATCCGGCTCTGATGTATTCAAATATCTTGCCGGTATAATTACATCTGTATCTATATTATTTCCATATTTAAATGTTTTTCCTTTAACGATCATTGCTCGTCTCCTTTCTTTTTACACGCTCTCAGGGCCAGCTATTTTCCCTGCGATCGCCGAAGCTGCCGCCACGGCCGGCGAAGCGAGATAAACTTCTGAAGCGATATGTCCCATTCTTCCTACAAAATTTCGATTCGTCGTTGTAATGGCACGCTCGCCGGATGCAAGGATTCCCATGTATCCTCCGAGGCATGGCCCACATGTCGGTGTGCTTACAACGGCTCCGGACTGAATAAATATATCTATGAGGCCTTCTTGTATGCATTGCATATAGACATCCTGTGTGGCAGGAATAATAATCGTTCTCACATTTTCATTTATCGTTTTGCCTTTCATGATCCGGGCAGCCATTCTCATATCCTCTATCCTGCCGTTTGTACAAGAACCTATGACCACTTGATCTATGTTTATATTCTCTTTTTCGGCTTCGTCAATGGTCTTTGTATTTTCCGGCAGGTGAGGGAACGCAACAATCGGCCGCAAATCAGATAAATTGATTTCTATTTCTTTCTCATAAGCGGCATTATTGTCCGCATCAAATATCTCATATGCTTTATTTACTCTTTCATCCATATACTCAATCGTTTTTTCGTCGACCGGGAAAATACCATTCTTGGCGCCGGCTTCCACTGCCATATTTGCAATCGTGAATCGGTCGTCCATACTAAGATTTTTGATGCCGTCTCCACAAAACTCAATTGACTTATAAAGAGCGCCTTCTACACCAATCATCCCGATCAAGTGTAATATCACATCTTTTCCACATACATATTTTGAAGGCTCGCCGCTGACAGTGACTTTTATAGCTTCCGGTATTTTTATCCAAGCTTTTCCGGTTGCCATTCCCGCTGCCATATCCGTACTTCCTGTTCCCGTTGAAAATGCTCCAAGCGCGCCATATGTGCAAGTATGGGAATCGGCACCGATAATCGCATCTCCCGCTTTCACAATTCCCTTCTCGGGAAGCAACGCATGCTCAACACCCATTTTCCCTACATCATAAAAATGCTTAATTTGCATTTGTTTTGCAAAGTCTCTGCATGCTTTGCTTTGTTGCGCTGATCTGATATCTTTATTCGGCGTGAAATGATCTAAGACTATCGATATTTTTTCCTTGTCAAATACTTCTTTTGCATCCATTTTCCAGAATTCTTTAATCGCCACCGGCGTGGTAATATCATTGCCAAGAACCATATCCAGATCAATCTCTATAAATTCACCCGGTTTTACCATTTCTTTGCCGCAATGTGCCGCAAGTATTTTCTGCGTCATAGTCATACTCATTATACTACCTCCATATTTTGCTGTTCTTCATAAACAATTTTATTGATTGCATCAATATATGCTTTAATACTTGCTTCTACGACGTCTGTTGAAAGCCCTCGTCCGATAAATACATTGCCATTATTCATTAATTTCACAGTAGCATCTCCTAAAGCATCCTCAACCTCTGTCACAGATCTTATCGTGTAATCGTCCATCATCAGCTTTCTTCCCACAATTTCTTCAATTGCTTTAAATGCAGCGTCTACAGGACCGTCACCGGTCGCAACTTTCTCTTCGATGGAATCATTCATTTTCAAAACGACCAGAGCTGTTGAAGTAATCGTTGTACCATTGTTTATGACGAATCTGTCTAATGTATACATAGACGGAATTTCAACTTTTTTTCTGGAAATAATAGCATCTATATCTTTATCGAATACTTCTTTTTTCTTGTCGGCTAAATCTTTGAAACATTTAAATGCTTCATCAAGTTCCTGCGGGCTCAGATGATATCCCATTGATTCTATTTTATCTTTAAATGCATGACGGCCTGAGTGTTTTCCCAATACGAGTTTATTTTTTGTAAGTCCGATTGATTCTGACGTCATGATTTCATAGGTGGCTTTATTATTCAGCACGCCGTGCTGGTGTATCCCTGCTTCATGTGCAAAAGCATTGGCTCCTACGATAGCCTTGTTGGGCTGCACTTTTACACCCGTAATATTTGTTAAAAGCTCGCTCGATCTCATAATTTGAGTTGTATTAATATTAAAATCGTACTGATTACGGTCTTTACGGGTAATTGCCGCCATTATTATTTCTTCAAGTGCGGCATTGCCGGCGCGCTCTCCTATGCCGTTGATTGTGCATTCAATTTGGCTTGCGCCGGCTTTTAATGCCGAAAGGGAATTTGCTACCGCAAGCCCCAAATCATTATGACAATGTACAGACAGGTCTATACGATTCATTGCTGGACATTTTTTTCTAAGCTGCATTAAAAATGCATAGTACTCATCAGGCATTGCATATCCCACTGTATCAGGTATATTGATTGTTGTAGCACCTGCATTGATGGCCGTTGCGATAACTTTCGACAAAAAATCTATTTCGCTTCGGGTTGCATCTTCCGCTGAAAATTCAACATCGGATACGTATTTTTTCGCATGCCGAACCATTGCATCTACTTTTTGCACCACTTGATCGGGTGTCATTTTTAGTTTGTATTGCATATGAATCGGCGATGTAGCGATAAAAGTATGGATCCTCGGACTCTCGGCATCTTTAATGCTCTCCCATGCTTTGTCAATATCACTTTCATTTGCTCTTGCAAGACTTGCCACTTTTGCATCTTTTATTATTGATGCGATTTCTTTGATTGCATTTAGATCTCCCGGAGATGCCGCTGCAAATCCTGCTTCAATAATATCGACTCCAAGTTTTTCGAGCTGCTTTGCCATTTGAATTTTTTCCATTAAATTCATGGAACATCCGGGTGACTGTTCGCCGTCTCTCAATGTCGTGTCAAAAATTTTAATTGCTGTACTCATTTTTATCCCTCATATTTCTAAATTTAATTAGAAAACAAAAATCCCGTCTCTGACTATAGTCAGAGACGGGAATAACCCGCGGTACCACTCTGTTTATCCGATATACAAAAAATATCGGATCTCTTTATTCAGGTTCCAACAAACCCTAAGCCTGTAACGTAGCGCACGCAACCTCCTATTTGTTTCAGAAGTTGAGTTCGGGAGTGAGTGTATTTTCCGGACAGTTTCGATTTGCACCAACCATCGACTCTCTTGAACTGTTTAACAGGAAAACTTTTTTCTCCGTCATTTCCATTTATATTTTCTAATTGCCGCTAAAGATAACATAATTTCTTTTGCAATGTCAACTCATTTTTTTATTTTATTTTGTTAATTATTTAATTAACAACTCATGTATCGTATGCTGTTGTTAACAGTAAATTTTTATTATATTAAATATTTGCAATAATTTTATCTGTCATTTCTTTTGTGCCAAGTATCGTATCGTTACGAGCAATATCTTCGGTTCTAAATCCTTTTTTCAGCGCTTTTTTTATACCTTGTTCTATAGCTTCTGCCTCATTATTTAAACCAAATGTATAGCGCAGCATCATTGCCCCAGATAAAATAGTTGCTATTGGATTTGCTTTGTTTAATCCGGCGATGTCAGGTGCCGTGCCGTGAATTGGCTCATATAAACCAAAATTACCCTCTCCCATTGATGCGGAAGGCAGCATTCCGATAGATCCGCATATCATGCTCGCTTCATCTGAAAGGATATCTCCAAACATATTTTCAGTGAGCAGCACATCAAATTGTTTTGGATTTCTAAGCAGCTGCATAGCAGCATTATCTACATACATATGTTCTAATTTGACCTCAGGATAGTTTTGAGCAACTTTACTTACTGTTCTTCTCCATAATCTCGATGTTTCAAGCACATTTGCTTTATCGACACTAATTATTTGTTTCTTTCTTTTCATTGCCTCATCAAACGCCTTGTGTGCGATGCGTTCAATTTCCCAATCCTGATATTCTGAACGGTCATAAGCAAAATTAGGCGATGCCTCTTTATTGCCGAAATAAATCCCGCCTGTAAGCTCCCTGAAAATAACAAAGTCAAAGCCGCCTTCCGCAATAGAATTCTTAAGCGGCGAAGCAGCAATCAACTCTTCAAATAATATAACAGGCCGTATATTTGCATATAAACCTAATTCTTTTCTTATTTTTAAAAGGCTCATTTCGGGCTTCAGCTTCGCATCCAGCTCATCCCATTTGGGCCCTCCCAGTGCGCCCAAAAGAATTGCATCACTTTCTTTACATACACTGATTGTGTCCTTTGGCGTACTTACACCATAGTGATCGAGCGCAGCTCCGCCGGCCAGTACTTCCGTAAAAGCAAATTCATGATTATACTTTTCTCCTATAGTCTTTAATACACGCAATGCCTGACTAACGACTTCCGGGCCTATCCCATCTCCTTTAATAACCGCAATTCTCATCTGCATAACAATATCCTCCATTCTTTTAACGACTTGAAGAAAACATTTCACATATTTCAATTAATATTCGATTTAAAATTATTAATTATTATATAACAATTTCTTTAATTTTAATTAAAACAATTTAATTTATTATAAATTAATTGATTTCTGATAATTTTTATAACTATAGACTATACCTGTGGATTTATATAAGTTATCTTTTTATCAGTACAAAAGGAATAATGTGCAAATATCATCAACAGTTCCAAATAGAATTAATTTGTAAAATTCATATTAAATTTAAAATAATAATAGAATCATTGTTGAACAAATCCAACAAATGATTATTAATAAAGAATTGAAGTTCGGAGATAAATTACCTCTGGAACGAGAAATGAGCGAGAATTTTGGTGTCAGCAGAGCATCTGTGAGAGAAGCATTAAAAGCCCTGAAATAATAGGCATATTAGAAAGCAGGCAAGGCGAAGGAAATTTCATTATAAACAAGTTAGACGGATATACGACAAACGGTCTTTCGATATGTTTGCATTAAATAACGGTACTCTTTTAGAACTTTTGCAGCTCAGATGTTAGCTTGGAAGTTGAATCCATAAGAAATATAATCAACAGAGACGATAATACAGCGATAGACCAGTTACGTGTTATCATAGGCCAATATAATCAATGTGCAGACAGTGATGAACGCGTTGCACTTGACAAATTATTTCATGTGACGATTATATCTTTATCCAATAATATATTATATAAATACCTTTACAATATGCTTTCTGTGTTAATTACACCCTATATTGAAGATATTGTAAAAATTGCTTTGGCGGTATACCCTGAATCCGCTCTTATTCAAGAGCATAATGAAATATTTAAAGCTATCGAAGAAAAGAATATAAATAAAGTATACAATGCTATTGCAGCACATGTTCTGCTCGCTGAAACCCCGCCGTTTTATGAGGGCACTGATTTTGATTATTTTGAAGCATTATCTAAGTTTAGAAGATGGAGTTTATAAATTTTAAATATATAATTAAAATAAAAAAGACTTAAAGCATAATCTTTTAAGTCTTTTTTATTTCTTTCTTTAGTTATTAAATTAAATAACCAGCTTGTTTTGCTTCAAATACAAGTTGATCTCTAAAATCAGGATGTGCAATATTGATTAATGCTTGAGCTCTCTGCATTTTTGATTTATTTTGTAAATCAGCAATGCCGTATTCTGTTACGATATATTGCACATCGGTCCTACCCGTTGTTATAATGCTCCCGGCAGGATGATTCATGACAATTTTAGATAATCTGCTGCCGTCTTTTTTCTCGACTACCGAATGCATTGCAATAAACGATTTTCCGCCTTTTGATAACTGTGCGCCTCTTACGAAATCCACTTGCCCTCCTGTTCCTGAAAATTGAACTTTCCCAATTGATTCAGAACACACTTGACCTGTAATGTCTACTGCAAGGCACGCATTTACAGATACAAAGTTATCATGTTGAGCTATAATGTACGGATTATTAGTATATTCATAAGGTTTTGATAGTATATTCGGATTATTATCTAAAAATTTATACATTTCCTTACTACCAAGTGCAAATCCAAATACTGATATACCAGGGTATAATTTCTTTTTACTATTATCGATTGCTCCTTTTTTCGTTAAATAATACATGCTTTCCGTATACATTTCCGTATATACACCAAGATGTTTATGATTAACCAAGCTAAAGCCTACTGCATTCGCAATCCCACCGATACCGATTTGCAAGCATGCGCCATTTGGAATTCTATCAACAATGTAAGAAGCTACTTTATTATCGAGTTCAGAAGGCTGTGTTGACATTAAAGTTAAAACAGATTCACTTTTTTCACAAATAGCATGAACTTTTGAAATATGAATTTTATTTTCTTGCGTACAGACATATGGAAGCTGGTCATTAATATGAATAACCGTTAATCTCGCTGTATCGACCAGACCAGACATATCGTTCGGAGTAAGACTTAAATTAAAATAACCTTCCTTATCCATTGGGGTAGCCATAGCAAATAATACTGTTGGTTTAAATCCTAAAATTGTTTTTTTATTATTTCTAAGCTGATAACAATAATTATCAATAATTCTGCCATTTTTCTGAGCTTGCCTTTCATAGCCGGCCAAGAATAATGATGTATATTTGAAATGACTGCATTCCTTATTAAATATCTTAATGTTATCAGAAATAAACGTTCCTAAAATACTGATATCTTCGAGATCATCTTTTCTGTTATATAATTCATCAATTAGTGGTACAGATAATGTATTACATCCGCCAATATAAATCCTATCATCTTCTTGCACCATTTGTACGGCTTCTTTCAAAGACCTTTTTTTATTTTCATACTCTTGTTTAAAATTCATTTTTTACCTCATAAAATTTCTGCAGTAATTACAATTAATTTTTAATATTTATTTACGATCAAACTTATGCTCTTGATGTTCTTATTTCGTTTACAACCAGCTCTTTATGGCTGTTCCCATAAAAATGTTACAAAAACATCGCCTTCATATCATAATTGACATTCCCAAAATAGCAAGCTATGTGCTGAGTAAGGATTGCCTCGTATATTTATCGAATATATCAACTAATAATTAATAATGTCCGGTTTTCAACATATCAAATCCGATTTCAGCAATTTTGCCTGAAACCAAAGATATTCCGTATCTCCTCCGCAATTTACATTTACTACTATTTAAATTATTTTATCTTTTTAGTATTATATATAACGACTATACAATTTTCATATTACGTTAGAGTTTATGCTTTTGTCAAAATAAGTCCTTTTTGATTTATTTTTAAATTTAATATTATTGATTTATTTATTTTTTATAAAAAAAAATCCTTTTACCTTTTAATTAATTTTAATATTTTTACATATAATAATTTTTATTTTATAAAATTTGTTTAAAGAGGATTTATTATTATATAATTACTATAGATTGTTTAGAGTATATAAAAAATATTAATTACATAGTGTAGGTGACTTATATGAATATAGCAGTTTCAATGGCTAAAAAAATAAAAGAGAATCCATTTAAATCTCTTACAAATATTATTTATGAACTACTGCTTGAAAAAATTGTCTCATATGATTATCTTCCTGATAGCAAGCTTTCCATAGCAGATCTCTCCAACGAATTATCTGTTAGTAAAACACCTATAAAGCAGGCTATTGCAATGTTAGAAGAAGGCGGATTTGTCTATACTATTAAAAATAAAGGAACCTTTTTCTCGTCTTTCGATTTTTCTGACTATATAAATTTTTCAAAATTTCGTTCAGCTTTAGAAACTGCTGCAATTAGTAAAGCAGTTTCTAATATAAGTACTCCTGAATTAAATCAGCTTGCCATTTATTTAAATGATTTATTTTACGCATATGACCAAATTAATTATGCTCTTATTTTTTCTTCCGAAGAAAATTTTCACTCTTTCATTATAAGATGTTCACGAAATCAATATATTATTAACGCTTATAATGATTTACATATATATCTTAAACGTTTTAGAGTTTATGTTGCAATTAATAGAAATCATTACAAAATGACAAAAGATTATCACCGCTACATCTATGAAGCCTTATTGATCAAAGATCAAAAATTATGTGAAACTGTAATGAAAAGTCATCTTGAAATAGGTCCAAAACTTTTTCTTGATAACTATATAAATAATAATGTTGAAATGATGCGCATGCATATATCAAAAAAACAAAATAATATATAAGATGATGGTGTAATTATGGATTTAAAAAAAGAACTAGAAATTTGCTTTAGAAAAAATGAAAATAAAAAACTTTCAGACGCCATTTTTGATGTCCTTTTATCAGCGATTCTAACGGGCGATTTTACTCCTGATACTAAAATAAATATGCTTAATCTTTCCAATATATTTGAAGTAAGTATATCTCCGGTTAAATATGCAATCTTAAAATTAAATGATATAGGCTTAGTTCAATTTAATAAAAACAAGGGTGCGTTTGTTACATTTTTTGATAAACAAGATTATATGGATATGTTTTATTTTAGAATGACACTGGAAGCTCTTGCCGCATCACAAGCAGCGCTACTTATGACTGCTGAAGAAGTCGATCATCTTTTTAACCTTGTTAAAAAATTAGAAATAATATCAAACGAACTCAAAATTATGGGTATAAATATCATCCCCTTAATACCTTTTGAGCTTACAAAAGCAGATAACGATTTCCATACATACGTTGTAGAACATTCTGGAAATGCTTACTTAATTAAACAATATAAAAAATTATATCCTAAAATCTATTTTTCTCGTCGATTTATTACCATACCAGAAAGTTTAAATTATATAGATGAACATTATTCTCTGGCATATTCTATAAAATCAAAAGATCCGGAATTTGCATACAGCACATTTATACATCATAGTCAAACAAGTTTATATTATTATAAGAAAAAAATTACTGTATAACTTTATCAACGTTGCAATATAATTTATAGTGAAATCAATTATTAATTTTGTATTTCCTACTTCGTTTTACTTATAATAATTTCTATAAATGTTCCATTGATTTTATTGAAGATACCTTAATTTTCAATGTATTACATTTACATATTTTTCAGGAGAATAAGGCTGAAAAATTTAAAAAGTAACAAAACGGAGGTTATTATACTATATTTACATGTATTTATTAAAGCATTTCAATAAAATCAATGGAACATCATAGAATAAGCATCTAAGATATCAAACCCTGATAATTATTTTTAATATAACAAACTCTGATATCTTATGTTATCTTTGATTATAAAACGTAAAATCTATAATTAGATTTTCCTCAAATAGGTATCTCTTGTTAAATTACTTATAGATAATCAATAATCTTTCATTTAAAATTTTTAACTTATTTTATCGCCGCCATACCGGCATCAATAGCCTTCATGTTCAGTTCGATCAGATCAGTTTTGCTTCCAAGTGATTTTCTGACCATTTTTTTGACTTCATCTACATTTAATTGATCATTTATTGCAAGATATGCACCCAATATAACCATGTTTGTTACTTTTGAATTTCCTAGTTCATTTACGATTTCAGCTGAATCAATTTCATAATATTTAACACCTTTTTCGGGTCTTGATAGTACAAGAGATGAATTTATAAGAATTTCTCCGCCTTCCTTTAAAGCCGGCGCAAATCTTACAAATGAAGGTTCATTCATAGCAATAATAGTATCAAATGTTTCGCATACAGGACATCCTATTTCTTCATCACTGATAATGACCGTGCAATTTGCCGTGCCCCCTCTTTGTTCTGTGCCGTATGCAGGGAAAAAAGTTGCATTTTCCCCCATGTCATTTGCTGCGTATCCCAGAGTTTTCCCTATAAGCATAACACCTTGTCCACCGAACCCTGCAATAATTAAAGATTTTCCCATATTATTCAACCTCCTTAAATACACCAAGCGGGAATACATTAACATTCTCTTCTGCCATTCGTTTTGCGGCTTGTTGCGGAGTCATTTTCCAGTTTGTAGGACAGCTCGATAATAATTCAACAAATGAATAGCCACCTTTCAGATTTACTTCAAAAGCTTTTTCTATGGCTTTTTTTGCTTTCAGCACATTAGCCGCATCATGAAGAGAAAATCGAGCAACAAATTTCGGAGCCTCGAGAGTGGCAATAACTTCAGCCATTTTGATTGGTGCTCCTTGACCTTCCATGCTCCTTCCAAATGGCGTTGTTGTTGTCACTTGTCCAAGCATTGTTGTAGGCGCCATTTGTCCACCTGTCATACCATATGTGGCATTGTTCACAAATATTACAGTTATATTTTCGCCTCGGTTAGCCGCATGAATTGTCTCAGCCGTTCCAATTGACGCCAAGTCCCCATCACCTTGATAGCATAAAACAAAACTATCTTCACTGCTTCTTTTTATACCGGTAGCAACTGCGGGTGCTCTTCCATGTCCTGAGCTGACATAATTGATTTTAGAAGCCATACCTGCTAAACCACCGCAGCCAACAGGCCATACTATGATTGCTTTTTCTCCTAATTCAAATTTATCTATTGTCTGCATTACAATGCTATTTGCTATCCCATGCATACATCCAGGGCAAAAGCCATGTGTAACATCCATTATGTATTTTGGTTTTTCAAATACTTTTTTCATAATTTTTTACCTCTTTACAACATTTTTCTTACTGCTCTAAGCGCATCTTCAGGTTTTAATATAACTCCACCTGAGCGTCCGTAGTGTTCTACCGGTATTGCTTTATCAGTATATGCACGAACATCTTCAACTATTTGGCCCGGATAGCTCATTTCAAGACATATGACTTTTTTAACTTTATTTTTATCAAGCTTTGTGAAGTTTGATTCCGGAAACGGAAAAAGTGTTTTTGGCCGTATCAGTCCTGCTTTTATGCCTTCCGCTCTAAGCGTTCTTATAACAGATTTTGCAACTCTTGCACTTGTACCATATGCAGTAAACACAATTTGCGCATCATCCATTAAATATTCTTCAACTTTTACTTCTGTTTTTTTCCATTCTTCATACATTTTTGTATGTTTGATATTTTCTGCTTCAAGAAGTTCACCAGTATCATACCAAGAAGAAAGCACCCTCCTCGAACCATCAGCATTTCGCTTATTTATTCTCCAGTCATCTTTATTCGGAAGATCACTCAAATCTCTCATTTCAGGATAAAGTACCCCTTCCATCATATTACCTATAACGCCGTCTGCAAGCACATAACAAATACAGCGATATTTATCCGCAATCTCAAAAGCTTCATACACCATATTTACTGTTTCCTGAACATTTATCGGAGCTAAAACAAAACATCTTGCGCCACCATTTGACGGCGCCTTTGTAGCTGAGAGATATTCTTGTTGAGACGGTAAAATCTGTCCAAGACCTGGGCCGCCTCTTCCTACGTTTATAATAACTACGGGAAGATTGGCTCCTGTAATATAACCGATACCTTCTGCATATAATGCTATACCGCAGCCTGATGAAGATGACATACATCTGGTTCCAGTCATTGCTGCTCCGTAAACCATATATGACGATGCCACTTCGCTTTCACCTTGTACGAACGATCCACCTACTTCCGGCATTCTCTTAGAAAGATATTCTGGGATTTCATTCTGTGGAGTTATCGGGTATCCCGCAAAAAATCGACAACCAGCTCTTACTGCAGCTTCAGCTATAGCTTCATTACCTTTAACAAAATATTTCTTCATTTATTATCTCCTTATTTATAGACTGTTATTGCCACATCAGGGCACACCACTGCGCACAGAGCACATCCTGTACACTTTTGATTATCAATTTGTTCAGCAATAAAATAGCCTTTGCTGTTTATATTATTGCCAATTTGAATAATTTTTTTTGGACAATTCATTATGCATAGACCGCAGCCTTTACATCTTTCCGTTGCCACTTCAATTTTAGCCATAGTTACCTCCTTATAATTATGACATAATGTATACTCTTGTATGTTTGGGCAAAGAGCTTTGCCTGTAAAAAAGCAAAGCTCTTGTACTTTATTTTTGACTGTTTTCTGCTGCTTCCAGTGCTTTTCGTTTTAATTTAATATTACGTAGTCCTAATATAGACATAGGAATCGTTATTGTAAATATGGAATAAATTCCAAGATATTTATAGGCATATTTAATTATATTGACCAGACCAATTTGTGCCAATATCCAGCAAAGTATAATCGTTCCAGAAGAAATAAGTGCCGATTTTAGCTTTATGCTTTGCATTTTTTTAAACATTATATGCAAACATCTTTTTGTGAATGAAAATACCAATCCTACACCAGTTGTAATGGCAGCTAGGAAATAAAGAATAGGATACAAAGTACCAATCCAGCCCCATCCTTCAATTAGTTTTAGTTGACTTACTGCGTAAATAGTGGGAAGTGCTGCCGCATCAGCATTATCTTTTACAGTCGGCATAAATCCCTGAAGCATAAAGCATACTAACAGCAACATGCATACATTAAGAATAAAACAAAATATGGCCAAAGCTTTTGATTCACGTTTGCTTTTAAAATTATCCACTGTTGAAGACACAACCATAGCTTGCCCCACTGTCTGAAATCCGCCGTATGTAATTGCGGCCCAAATCATAGCCGGCGTTGTGGCATAAAGAATTTTGTCATTCCATTGTTGAACAATTACATCTGATCTTACTGCAATTCCCAAAATTGCGATAATCATGACAATTGAAATAATAACTATTGCCATTATTGAAGCAGATGCATTTACTGCCTTAACTCCATAAATAGTAATAACAACTACAATAGCCGCCACAATTATTGAACCAATTATATTGCTCGAATCAAGCCCTAATGCACTATTTAATATAAGTCCGCCGCCAGCAATAACTGCAGCTGTTCCAGATAATATACCTGCTATAACTGCTATTTCAAATAAAACTGAGCCCAACATCCCTACAGGTGCATACGCATATTTAGTGACGCCATGATAATCATAGACTTTGTTTAATCGTGCTGTTTCTGCTGTAACATAATACAAAATCGTTAGGATACCGAACGCCAATATCGGCAGTAATACACCCCAGTATCCTTTACTGACATAGTAAACAACTTCTTGTGTGCCTGCTGCAAATCCGGCTCCGCAGTGTGTTGTAAATGCAACTGCAGCCACTGCAAGAACTGTTCCGATAGATAATTTAGATATGTTTTTCTTGTTCATCCTTACCTCCTTTTTTAAATTTTCATTAATTTTACACGTAAAATCTTTTAATCATATGATCTATATTAAAATCGTAAATCGATTTCATTTTTTTGTCAAAATATGTCCTTTTTGGTCTATCTATAAATTTTTTGATATAAATTTATATTAAATTTAATTAAAAAAAATCTTATTAGATGCAATAATAAGATTTCTAAAAATTTTTTTATTTTCTATCTTAATGTTCAGTATCTTATAGGTATATAAAATAAATATGGCAATAAAAAATGCCTTGTCTAATAAAACAGGGCATTTTATAATTAAAAAATAAATGGTGGAGATAGTGGGACTCGAACCCACGGCCTTCTGACTGCCAGTCAGACGCGCTCCCAGCTGCGCCATACCCCCACGCAAAAGATATTTTACACTATTTGAATTTGAAGTTCAAGCAAGAAAATCACTTAATATTACCTTGTTTGTCTGAGCTGCCATACAGGTATCACATACCAAGATATTCTTTACCCATACAATAAATATAAAAACATTCAATTTTTCATATCACCTATTTCAGCATACGCCTAAATGTTTTTGCAGCTTTATATTTATCCTTAAAGTCTTGTTTTGTTTGTTTATCCCGAGCGTTTTCATAAATATTTGCCCATATCGCAACAAACTGTTTCCAGCATTCATTTTGTTTCTCAGCATCATCTTTGACGATAAAAGATAAAAAATAATATCCTGTAGCAAGCATGTCCAGATTTCGAATGCTTGAATCCATTTCTACTGCTTTTTTGGCAAATGATATTCCTTCTTCATAAGCTTGTTTGGCAGCCGCAGGATCTTGATCGGCAATGCCCTGCCCCATGGCTACGGCACTGATCGCTCTCTTATAAAGTTCGTCCGTTTGCTGGAGAGCAGAAGGTTTTGAGACGATTTGTCCGCTTAGCCTTTTCTCTAGACCCCGCACACTTGCGAGCGTTGACTCATAAGCCTGCCTTGACGATGTATTGCTAAATTCATCCATCAGTTCTTTTCGAATAGAAAGGGATTTTTTCGCTGATTCAAGTGCTTCTTTCATCTTGTCTTGATGGGCAAGGCAATCAGCCGAATTGATATAATACATGGCTTCATCACTTCTCGCCTGCATGGTATTTAAATCCTTGGAAAGTCTTAGAAAAATCGTTTTTGCAAGCTCAAGCATCTTTTCTGCCTCACCAAAGCTGGCGAGCTTTATATAAGCTCCTGCCATACTGTTATAAGAAATTGCAAGCTCTCTTAACATATCAGGTGTCCGCAATTCATTTGCCGATTTTTTCCTTATTTCCATTGCTTTCTGCAAATATGTAGTAGTCTCGGCATAGCTTCCAATCATGCTCAGCGCCGATGCCATGTGATCATATGCAATTGCCAGATTCCTTTTGACTGTTGCAGAAGCCTCCATAGGAGATATTTTTTCTCTCACCGCAATACTCTTTCGGCAATATTCAAGCGCATTGTCAGGCTCTGCGTTTTCTATCAACGCGCTGGCAAATATTTCGTAAGATGTCGCTAGTTTTTTTAAATTCGAAAGACTTTCGTTTGATCTCGCCAAATTTTCTTGTATCTTTAGTGCCTTTCTGCCAAAATCAAGCATATCTTTGTTGCTGCCCATTTCTTTTACTATTAATGCCAGATCCAAATAAAAAGTAACGAGAAGAGACTGCTCCGCTTCAGTGGGAGAGTTCAGGCCTGAGAGTTCATTGATCCCGTCAGATAAAATATTTTTAGCTTTCTCAAGCTCACCGCAGTTGCGATAGGTATCCGCAAGTTTTTTTTGCAAGTTCGCAAGCAAAGCCAAATCACAATCTCCTGTATTATATTGCTTTTTAAGTGCATTCAGAAGTTCATTAAATAGAAGCGCCAGCGCTTCTTGTTCTTTTTGTGATCTTTCAAAATGATTTCCAATATCGGCAGCCAGCTTTCTGATACTGTTCATTCCTTCTGCCGTTTCTTTGTAATCACTGATCATAAGGCATATAAATTCAGGGTTCGCATAATCTGTGGCGACCATCTTTATTTGTTCTAAGGCAGCCGACCATGCCGCCGCCATTTTTTTTACATCGATTGCCGCTATATGATCCACCACGGCTTTACTGTCACCGCAGCGGAAAGCATGCAAAATAACATCATCTTTTTTTACAATGTCGTCAGCAGGCAATGTCTTCAGATAACGCATATAATCAAGCGAAAACGATCTGTAGTTTTCCCTGCTCATTTTTTTTATCATTCCGTTACGGATATTTTTATGTGCATAGTCTATCCGCCCGTCAGGCTGCTGAATCAAATAACGGCGCAGATATTTAAGGATTCGAGAAACATCTAATGCATTGTATGCCATTGAACAAATCTCATCTGCCGTCATCAATGCTTTGATATCTCCTTCGCGGAGTCCAAATCTTGAAATAGCGATATAGCGTATTATGTACTGGCTAAGCATCTGACTTACCCTATTACCTGCCAAAGACAATATTGAAATGCCTAGAGCATCTACATCTTCAGGGGCGGTTTCAATAATGTCCGTTAAATATTGGTTAATAGCATTCATATCATTGCCGAGTTTTGCAATCTCTGCATAATCATCGCTGTCCATGATCAGCATTCTCTCAAGGAGCATGGTCAAATATAAAGGATCATCCGCTTGCTGCAGGTTTGCTAATTTTTCGATAATAGATGAATGAAGCTGTTTATGAAAAGTTGCAGCGACCCCTTGGATCATATTTTTTCTCTCTTGCAGCGACAGCGGCTCCACCGAACGCACAAGAGTATTTTTTTCAAGCAATATCGGCAGTTTCAATAAAACATTTTCCGCACAAGAGCATACAATTCTCACATTTGAAGGAAGAAAATTAGGCAGCCACTTAAAATTCAATGCATTTTCACCGCTCAGCTTTTCCAGTCCGTCTATTACAAAAATGAGCATGGACTTTCCTTCTGCACCATATTGATCTATCAGATCCGAAAAATTTGCGCGAAGGTCGTTATATGAAAGCGGCTTTTCTTTATCGGATTTTTCTTGTAAATTAAGATTTTTTTCAAGGAACGCAACCGCCTGCTGCATAATCGTATAAGAATTTCGCGAATAGGCTCCGCTGCCGCAAACAACAGGCATAACCAATAAATTCTGTTCTTCAAAATCAAGCGCTATTTTTGATAAAAGCACACTTTTGCCTGCGCCTTCTTTTCCCTTAAGCACAAACAATCTTGTTTGCTCATCGAGTATCTCGGTTTTATACGTCTCGCAGGCAGCGTGCATTGCCGAAAAATAAGCTGCATTATCTCTGAAACTACGCCATGCATCTCTGGTTTCACGTTCCAATAACGACAAAGAAGCATCCGTTTTCCACTCGTTTTCAAACAATGCTTTTAGATCGGAAATCACCATTTTAGAAAATTCATCAAGATTTGTAATCCGTTCATTTTCTTCGTCCCAGTCAGCAGAATATGTCTTTATCTCACTGCCTGTTTTTTCCTCGATCTTTTTCTTCAAAGCTTCAAGCTTATCTTCATGATGTGTTGATTCAACACCATAGACCGCTTTCGCCTCTTCACTCATTTTATCCAGCGGCAAATGCTCGCGCATATAAAAAAGACAGCGGTCGGTTTGCCCTCTGTTAGAAAGCGCTCCATACTCAATTTCAAGCGCTGTAACACTTTTAAAATCATCATCGATTTTGAAACCTTTTTGCTCTGTGGTATTATAAATAAGATTTTTGTCCGGAACCCAACCGTAGCGTTCTCCCAATAAAACAATCATATATGGGTGTGACCTGTCTATTTCATCAAGGCAGACAGACAGCACTTTTTTTGAGCCGTCCTCATTCTCAAGTTCACTTGTATCTACTCCCCATCTTAAATCAATAAAATCAATACTTTGTCCATAGCTATGCGCTATTTTTTCAATTTCCGGCAATACGTCCATTACCAATGTATCACGTTCTGCCTGCATATCCCTAAATGTACTGGAAATAAAAATTGATATCATGTTTTCACCTCATTAAAACAAGCTTTGTGCCTCGCTGCCCATCCAGATACTCCTGATTTGCCCGGCAAACACAGCAGCCTTGACTGCATATACCACGCTTGCGTAATCCTGCCCTTTTTTACCAAACTTTTTATTTAAATCTTCTCCGATTCTTTTTATATCCTCTTCCAGCGACATTGGATAACATGCGACATCTATGTAGGGTGCCGTAAGTTCTTCAAGCTCTGTTATTGCTTTATAGAACAAGCTTTGATCATCTTGTGTAAAGCCTGCAAGGAATGTTGCTATTTCCATTTTTTTAGCTTTAAAAATCTTTTTAGCTTCTTGTTCAGCTACTTTATGCATTGCGTCTTTCGATTCTTTGTTCTTGAAAAATCCCATAACTATCCCTCCATGTTAAAATTTTATTGACGATCATTTTGCTGACTATTAAATTAGTGTAGCACAAATAATATTCTATTACAATACGTGCTATTTATAGATTCCTTATAATTATTTTCGTAATATTCATTCTTTATGCTTATTCATTAATGATTTTATTATCCATATAAAGACCGATAATCATGAGCGCTGCTCCAGTTATTTTGGGTAGTTGGATCGTTTTTGAAATAAAATAATCGATGATGACCGCTGTCAGAATTTCGGCAATGTACGTAATGAGAACATAATTGACGACAGAAAATTTTTGCATGGCATATGTACTTAAAAAAAGTGTGACAATAGGAATCAAGGCGCCAAAATAAACATAATACGGTACTTTTTGAATATTCCCGATTCGCAAAGGTTCACCGGTAGAAAAAATTAAAAATACAAATATTGAAGACGCCAAAGCGATAGTATAAAAAATAAATGCATTATTTAAAAGCCCTATCCGCTTTCCCAGGGCTGAATTAATTGATGTACTGATAATAATGTTAATTCCGGCAGCAAAAGCAAGCAATAAATAAATTATATTTTCCATAAAACCATAATAAGTATTCCGGCAAACATAAGGGCGAAACTCATCAGCCTCTTTGGTAAAAATTTTCTTCTTTCTCTTTCAAAAAACCCATAATTATCTACAACGCCTGCTGTGATAATCCGGGTTGAAAGCATAGCCGCTACCGCTATAGTGGTGCCTATATGAAGCGCTGCCAGCGAGGAAAGCATTGTGCTGATAATGCCGAGCGCCCCTGAGAGAAAAAGATATTTTGGAATATCGGATAAGCTAACCATCTTGCTTTTTTTAAATACAAAAAAATAAAATCCGATCAATAGAAATCCTACCAAATTTAAAATAAATATTGCGGAAAATTTACCAACGCTTTTAATCAGTAAAGCATTTGCCGCAACTGCCATTGTCAACAGACTGCCGTTTAAAATAACTAAGAATACATTCATTCATATACCGTTTTCTTAATATTATTTGTTATTTAAAAGTAATAATTCATATTTACCGTTAGATTTATACTTTAATTTCTACCGAATAGACAATGTTATGGTGCTATGATATAATGATTGTCACGGAGGTGGTATTTTGATTAAAATAGTCGTGAACGCAAACAATGATCATGAAAGAGAAGTATTACAAAGACTCGTTGAAGATTTTCCCGCATGTAAAATCGTGTATCCAACCAGCAGAGTTGATTTATTGAAAGAAATGCAAGACGCAGAAATTTTGGCAGCATACTTTATAGATAAAGAAATGCTGGGTGTTGCAAAAAATTTAAAATATGTATGTGGTTTTTTGGCAGGTGTCGATAAGCTTCCGCTTGATTTACTGAAAGAAAGAAATATATTGCTGACAACAGGACGTGGTATTCACCCGATCCATATGTCTGAATACGCCATCAGCATGATGATACTCGATGCCAGAAATTTAGATAAAGTATTGGAAGAAAAAAAAGCAAAAAACTGGGCTGCATTTAAATATCAGCAGGATCAGATCTACGGCAAGAAATTAGGTATTCTGGGAATTGGCGCGATTGGCAAAGAACTTGCACGTAAAGCCGATGCCATGGGCATGGAGATTGTTGGCATCAAGAAAAACCCCGTAGATGTTGAATATGTTTCAAAAGTATATGATATGCAGGAAGGTATGGAAGTGATCTTCTCTACTTGCGATTATATTGTTAACTTGTTTCCAAACACACCTGAAACCAATAAAATTATAAATAAAAAATATATGACCATGATGAAACCGACTGCTTGTATGATCAATATTGGCCGAGGCGACACCGTCAATGAAGAAGATTTATATGATGCTTTGGTGAATAAACAATTCAAACGCTATATTACCGATGTATTCATTACCGAGCCGTTGCCACAAGAAAGCAAATTCTGGGATCTTGACAATATTGTCATCACACCCCATATATGCGGTCCCAATGTAACTTATATGGATAAAGCATATCCGATTGTATCACATAATATTCAGTGTTATCTTGATAAGAATTTTTCGGCTATGAAAAATTTATTCTCGCATGAAATTGGCTATTAAACAAATTTTTTATTAATAAAAATATTTATATTATGGAGGTTGTTTTATGAGCATAAAAGAATTGGCATATAAAAACAGAACATATAGAAGGTTTGACCAGAGTTATAAAATTGATATGAGCACTTTGGAAGAGCTTGCCGATTATGCGCGTATTTCATCAAGCGCCCGAAACGCACAAGCCTTAAAATATGTTTTGGTGACTGATGCAAAAATGTGTGACGTTGTGTTTAGCAATATCAAATGGGCAGCTGCGCTTCCGGATTGGCCGGGCCCCGCGGAAGGCGAAAAACCCACCGCCTATATTATTCCTTTCAGAGATGATACCATCGGCAAAAATATTTTTTGGGATCTGGGTTTAAGCCTGCAAAATATTACGATGGGCGCCGTTGAAAAAGGACTCGGATGCTGCCACTTTGGCAATGTAAATTATCCGGCATTAAAAGAAGCATTGGGTATCACAGATGAAAACTTAGTACCTTTATCGGTTCTTGCAATCGGTAAGCCCGTAGAAGAAGTTGTATTAGTAGACATACCCGAAAGCGGAAAAATGAATTATTATCGCGATGAAAACATGGTTCACTATGTGCCGAAAAGAAAATTAGAAGATATCATCGCAAAAAAATATTAGAAGCGAGGAATATGTGATGAATATAAAAGATATTGTTTATAAAAACAGAACATATCGACGATTTGACCAAAATTATAAAATTGATATGGCTACTTTGGAAGAACTCGTTGATTTGGCACGTGTTACTTCTTCGGGCGCAAATATGCAAGCCATAAAATTTGTGCTTGTCGCGGACGAAAAAATGTGCGAACTTGTGAACAATCATATAGCCTGGGCCGGCGCGCTTCCCGATTGGCCGGGTCCCGCGGAAGGCGAAAAACCCACCGCCTATATTATTCCTCTTCGAGATGAAAGCATCTCGAAAAATCTTTTTTGGGATTTGGGTCTTTGGACACAAAGTATTTTAATGGGTGCGGTTGAAAAGGGACTGGGCGCTTGCCAGTTCGGCAGTGTGAAATATAAGGAACTCGAAAAAGCATTAGAGCTTCCTGATCGCTTAGTAATCACTTCGGTCGTAGCGCTTGGTAAACCTGTGGAGAAAATAGTTCTCGTAGACATACCCGAAAGCGGAAAAATGAACTATTATCGTGATGAAAACATGGTGCATTATGTGCCGAAAAGAAAACTTGAAGATGTTGTTCTAAAGAAATTCTGATAAATACTAAATAAAAAGAGGGCTATGAGGCCCTCTTTTAGATCGCTAAAAAAGTTATGCAAAATACAGTCTGAATGACCAGTCGAAAGACATTCGCAGCAATAATATGCTTGCGAATACACATATACGAACATTTTCAAACAACACTGACAATTACCAGAAATTTTCGGTAAAACTTTAAAGTTCCCTTTATCAATCAATTGCAATAAGACGTGTATTGGATGCTCCCTTTAGATTTGCGATCGCCTTTAACAATATGGCAATATCCTCTGTCATATATGTAATATCAAGAGATATTGTCAGATGCGCAATACCATGAATTGGAATATCCTGATGAATCGTGAGGATATTGCCGCTGTATTCGGCGATGGTATTAATAACATTTGATAATATTCCTTTTTCATGCGATAAAGATAAACTGAACACGCATTTATGTGCACTGTCAAAGGATGATGCGAATACTTTGTCTTTATATTTATAATACGTGCTACGGCTGATCCCCGCTTTTTTGACAGCTTCACTGATTGTTTTCGCACTGCCGTCAGTGAGCAATTTTGATGCATAAATGACTTTGTCTATATACTCCGGAAGCAATTCTTTGTTTACAATAAAATAACCATCTTTCATTATTTACCCCTCAAAGATTATTTCTACACCATTGATATCTATACTAAGCGGAAGCGCTGTCCATTGATGTTTCAATAATTTCTTATTGTTCTTATGAAATTCATCTAAAAAAGACCTTGTATTTTTTTTATCTATAATGGTCATCATGCTCGGTCCCGCACCGCTTATAAAGGCCGCATAGGCATTATTATTTAATGCAAAAGATTCCACTTTTTCATATTCATCAATGAGCGGAATACGGTAAGGCTGATGTAATCTGTCCCGCACAGCTTCTCTTAAAAGCTCTGGCTGTGGTTTTGTAAGCCCCGTGATCATCAAAGCTGTTCTTGAAATATTATTAATACAGTCGGCATATGTAAGAGTTTTAGGCAATGCTTTTCTTGCTTTTATCGTACTTAATTTAAAATTCGGAATAAAAACGCAAAAATCATACATCTCAGACGGAATATATTTTTCATACTGCCATCCATCATTATTTTTATAAGCAAGTGTGAGCCCGCCGAAAAGCGCAGCCGCGATATTATCTGCATGTGTTTCAATATCCGAGCATATTTGATAAGCCTGTAACTTATCTATCGGCGTTCCACTGAGTATATATGCTGCAAGCACGCCTGCTATAATACAGGTTGCACTGCTGCCAAGCCCTCTTGAAACAGGTACATCGATTTCAATGCTTACTTCAACACCGTCGATATGCTTGTTTAAAATTTTCAAGGCAGTTTTTAAGGAGCAGAGGATTAAATTATTCTCCGTTCTGTGAATATCCAAAAAGCCTTTCCCTAGTTTAAATGTATCTGCTCTTTGAAAAGAAAAGGTATTATATTTTTGCAAGGCGATTCCCAGTGTATCAAATCCGCATCCTAAATTTGCGCTGCTTGCAGGCACCTTAATCTTAAACATACCTTTTAATTCTCCTTTAATATCGCCGTAACAACATCTTTGATTTCTTCCGCTTTGCATATTTTGTTGTGAAGAATCTGCTTATCCACTATATTATTCAAAGCCGGATGCGTCGGCACATTTGTTCTTTTACTGAGTTCATCCAAAGCCTGAAGACTTTCCGCTTTTTCATGAAATATCGCGTCTAAAACGCTGTCTGCAAACTTGTACGCATTTGCAGTCGATAATATCACAGTGGGTGCGGAATCAGCTGTGTCAGCCATATAGCGCTCATAAACATATGTTGCCGCGGCGGTGTGCGGGTCTATAACATATCCGTCTTTTTCATAGGTTTGAGCGATGATTTCCTTTATTTTTTCCTCATCGGCAAATCCACCATAAAAAAGATTCTGTATTTTTTCTTTTATTGCATTTGTGACTTCATATTTTCCTTTTGCGCTAAGACGTTCCATCAGCCCGGTGGTATAGGTACCGTTGTTATCGCTTAAGTGATAAAGTAATCTTTCTAAATTGGAAGAAATCAAGATATCCATCGACGGCGAGATCGTTTTTTTGAATAGTCGGTTTTTATCATAGATACCTGTTTGAATGAAATCCGTCAGAACATTATTTTCATTGGACGCACAGATAAATTTGCCGACAGGCAGACCTGCCCTGCTTGCATAATACCCTGCTAAGATATTCCCGAAATTTCCCGTTGGTACGCAAAAATTAATTTTTTCACCTTTTTTGATTTTTCCGTCCTGAATTAACTTTGTATAAGCCGCCCAATAATACACGGTTTGCGGAAACAATCTTCCGATATTGATGGAATTAGCGGAAGATAAGATTTTTCTATGTTTTTCCGCTTGCTTCCTAACTTCAATATTATCAAAAACTTTTTTCACCGCTGTTTGAGCATCGTCAAAATTTCCCTCTATACCAATCACATATATGTTTTTTCCTTCTTGTGACTGCATATGTCTTTTTTGCACTGCGCTTACGCCTTGGCTTGGATAAAATACGATAATGTCGATTTCTTCTATATCTTTAAATGCTTCCATAGCGCTTTTTCCCGTATCTCCGCTTGTTGCTGTCAAGATAACGATTTTTTTGTCTAACTTTTGCGCTTTCATCGCACCTTTCATCAAATAAGGAAGTATGGATAGTGCCATATCTTTAAAGGCAGCCGTTTTGCCGTGAAATAATTCCAAAAATATTTTATCTTGCGTATACTTAATTTTGACCGGTTCATCTGTGTAAAAATTATCGGTATTATAAGCATTTTGCGTACATGCGGCAATATCAATACCGCTGCCGGAAAAATATTCTTTTAAGATGACTTCTGCAATTTCATAATACTTTTTATTTGTAAAACAATCTATATCAAACCCAAGCTCAAACTGTTCAGGTACATAAAGACCCTTATCGTCTGCAATGCCTTTTATCAAAGCCTGTGACGGATTATAAGCTTTTTCCTCTCCTCTGGTGCTAAAATAATTCATGTAAACGTACCTCTCTTTTAAAAAATATCTTGCAATGACTCTTATTATATGCTATTATGTGTGTGTTGTAAATACAAATGTTTGCAAAATGCAAACAAATTTTTATTAAAGGGGTGTTTCTTATCAAGATAGGACTTCTTGGGCTGGGCACTGTCGGCAGAGGCGTTTATGAAATTATAAACAACGAACAGGGTAATATATTTAAAAACAAAGCCGGCCATGCTCAAATTGTTAAAATACTGGTCAATGATATAACCAAAAACAGAGGCGAGGGCATCGACTACTCTCTTCTTACCTCAAATCCCGATGATATACTGCTCGATAATGATATTGATGTGGTTGTTGCCGTACTGGGCGGCAGCGAGCCTGAATACAGCTATGTATCAAAAGCTTTAAACAATAAAAAGCATGTTGTCACCGCAAATAAACAGATTATATCTGAACATTTGGATACGCTGCTGAAAACCGCCAAAGCCAATGGGGTATCCATATTATTTGAAGGCAGTGTAGGCGGCGGGATTCCGATCATTGATACGATGCAGCAACTGCTTAAAATCAATAAGATCAATCGTATTACCGGAATTTTAAACGGAACAACCAACTTTATTTTATCACAAATGAGCCAAAATCACTCCACATTTGCGGAAGTTTTAAAAACAGCGCAAAAATTAGGATTTGCCGAAGCCGACCCGACCGCCGATGTGATGGGCTATGACGTGAGCCGAAAGCTTTCTATTTTATCCTCACTCGCATATGACTGTATTATTAAAGATGAAGATATTTACAAACGCGGCATCACGGAGATCGATGCCTGTGATATAGAAATGATACAAAACAACGGATATGCCATCAAATATGTTGCGCAATCTGTATTAAAGGATGATAAATATTATACATGTGTCGAACCCGCTTTGATATGCGCAGCAAACGAGCTTGCTAGTGTAAACAATGAATTTAATGTTATCATTTTAGACGGAAACATCATTGGCGAAATACGCATTTCCGGCAAAGGTGCCGGTCAAAATCCGACTGCAAATGCTGTTGTAGGAGACATTATCTACATAATGGAGAAGAAACCGCAAGTAGAGAATATGTTTATTTCATCGGCATCCTCCGGCGGGATAGAATTTTTTAAAGGCAGGTATTATTTCAGAATAAAAGTAGCCGACAACGCACAATTTTGTACTGCCTTCGACATAATGGATAAATATGTAAAACAAAAAGATACGCTGTACGAGCACGGGAATTTATTCTTTTTTACACAGGAAATACAGGAGATGACTGCGCTTCGTATACAGCAGGAAATAAAAATGGTCAATGAAAATATATTTTTTGCCAGAATAATAGAATAGGAGAAATAAAAAATGATGAGTAAAAAATCACCTGTGCAAAACTTATCTTTAGATGATAATATCGCAAAGATTTCTATACTGGAGCTTCCGGATAAACCCGGAATCGCTTTTAAGCTATTTAGCCTGCTCACTGAAAATGATGTTCAAATTGATATGATCGTTCAAAACGTCAACCGACAAAACATTAACGACATCTCTTTTACGGTACGTGAAGATTTAATGGAAAAGGCAGTAGAGACCGCACAGAAATTTGCTTTTGAGGTAAACGCACAAAAAGTTATTTACGATAAAGCTGTCGCAAAACTTTCCGTTGTAGGCAGCGGGCTTATTGCAAGCACTGAAGTTGCCGCTAAATTTTTTGAAGCGCTTAGTGAAATCGGCGTGAATATTCAAATGATCAGTACCTCGGAAGTGATGATCTCGTGTATTATCGATAAAGATCAATCCAAAGAAGCTTTCAAACATGTACACAAAAAATTTGAAGAAGTGTGCTAAAAACATTTCCAAGGAAATAGAAAAAGAGCAACATTAAGTTGCTCTTTTTATTTGAAAACACCCGGATATAAAGTTTTCCCCGTTTTTTTGAGTTCCCGTATTTGCCCATTGTAAGGGCGAAGATTGAACTTATATTTTCCGTTGCTCGATTTTACAGTTAATACATAAGAGTCTTGATTATTTTCCATATCGGTTTTTTCATCAAGCTTTATACGGTTAAGACTTTCACCGGCAATCAAAAAGTTTTCATTGCTTTGCGCCAATATATCTGCCATACTTTTTTGCGCCAGCATATCGCAATATGTACCTACGGCTTGCATGCTCGCAGCCATTTGCTTTAACTTTCCTTCGCCACGGTCTTTACTTTCCTGAACCAGTCTTTCGGTAACCGCTTTTATTTCATTCTTGTCATATTTTACAACGACAATACCTTCTTTGCCAAAAGCAAGAAAAACCGGTTTTTGCGCAAATGCACCTTGTGCGCCTATCATAATCAAAACAGGATATGCTTGCATATATAACCTCTTTTCTTTCATAATATAATTTTTAGTTTAAATAAATATCTATTAATAAGCATATTTTTCAATATAATCTACACTATCATTTATTTTTTTCAACACTTTTTTATCCGAGCCGGATGTGGAATCAAAGGTCGGATCCATCAGTTTCCAGTTTTTTCCGTCAAACTCAATAATATTATTTATCCAGCCTATATCTGTGATATACACGCTGATCCATGCATGATAAATTTCTCCCACGTATCCGATAACAAGCTTTGTCGGAATAGAAAGTGAACGAAGCATGCAGCACATTAAGGCAGCATAATCAAAGCAAATACCTTCTTTTTTCTCTAATATTTCATCAACATCAGGCAAATAGCCGGCTTGCACAGTCTTTGCCTTTTCATAATCATACGAAAGTGCACCGACAACATAATTATAAATGATTGATACAACATCGAGTTCATCTTGTGCATCGGTGACCAACTCTTCCGCTTCTTGGACCGCTTTGCTTTGCACAGTAAAATTCACGTACTGATTCGGATATAAAAACGGCAAAAACTCATTCTCAAGCTGAACGGAAAGCTTTTTTTCATAGACTGTTGTGTATTCACTGGCCTGAATATTTTTATATACAACTATTTTATATACTCCATCCCCCTGCGTAAGCGGCAGCACACAAAACGTGCTGTCGACCGGCAAATTATATGTATAGGTCTCTTCCTGTGTTTTTGTGATCTGAACTTTGATTTTTTTATCGGTAGCCTTTTTATATTTCATCATAATATATCCCTGTGCAGTATTAGATGCGTCAATGTATACGCTGCCGTTTCCATAGATTACTCTGTCTGCATTCTCAGGGATAAGCACCTTTGTTTTAAACAATCCTTGCTGCACGCTGGAATTTACGCTGCTTTGAGATGTGCATCCTATCTGAACAAAAAGGAAAAACAAAATAAACACACAATATATCAATTTTGTTTTCGATTTTAATATTTCCATATCGGTTCCCTTTACCAATGTGATGTGGAATAACTGCCCATAAATAAAATACCACAAAATAACTTCATAGCCAACAAAAACATATTCATCTTTACAATATACCTTGTATTTCATCATCGGCTTTGCTACAATCACAGTAAATATACGTCTATTTCAATATACCACATATTTATTATTGGATTAACTGTTTAAAGGATGAAACGATCATGCGGACGAAAAATAAAAATAAGCCCTATCCGCCGACTTATCTTTCCTCATTTTGTATGGAGCTTGCACTGATTATAAAAGCGGGCATTTCCTTGGAAGATGGCTTGCATATACTTTATGAAGACGAAAAAGATAAGCAATCAAAAACACTTTTGGAAACACTATACAAAAAAGTATCCGATCAGGTGCCGTTTTACATAGCGTTAAATGAAGATGGACGTTTTCCGAAATACTTTATCGATATGATTGAACTCGGTATCCACACTGGCAAATTAGAACAGATACTCAGCGGACTTGCCAAGTATTATGATAACCAGCAACGCATCAGCACACATATCAAAAACGTCGTGATCTACCCCGCCGTACTCTTAGCGATTATGCTTATCGTAATAATCCTGCTTATCACACAGGTACTCCCGCTTTTTAATAATATATTCACTGAGCTTAGCATCAGTCTTTCCCCGCTCGCACAAGCGCTGCTGTCATTTGGCAACGGTATTGAAAATTATATGATTTTGATTGTCGTTTTTTTTATTGTTATTTGTATTTTGATTGTTGTGTTGTTTCTGAATGCAAAAAGAAATAATACTGTATCCCAGAAAATATTTAATAAATTATTCTCGAAGAAAAAACTTGCAATGTCTTTGGCAACAGCAAAATTTGCCGATGCATTGAGTATATGCATGCAAAGCGGTCTGGATATTGATGCGTCTTTGGAAATGGCAAAAAAAATCAATACTAACCTGCTTCTGGATAGAAAAATTGCCGAATGCCAGACTTTGATATCCCAGGGCATTGCGGTCAGCGATGCATTTGCAGACTCAGAACTGTTTTCAGGTATTTTCAGCCGGATGATCTCCGTGGGCTACAAAACAGGAAGTGTCGATGTGGTGATGTGCGAACTCGCAAGAAAATTGGAACAGCAGGCAGCTGAGGAATTAAATATTGTTATCAGCCGCGTTGAACCGACTTTGGTTATCATACTGTCCGTTATTGTCGGCATTATCTTGCTGTCGGTGATGCTGCCTTTGATGAGCATTATGTCTGTTATAGGATAAAATAAATGAAAGAGAACTCTTTATGAAACATATCAGAAGAAACTATACTTCTAATGTAATACTTTCTATTCTAAAGCCTGTATTGTTTTTTTTATGCATTTTCTCCTTATTTATTTGGGGCATCTATATAACAAATCGCACGAGCAATGAAGAGAGCTTGCGAGTGGTTGAAGAAAGTATTCAAAAAGCGGCGATTAGTTGTTATGCACTCGAAGGCCGTTATCCGCAGAGTTTCGAATATCTGACAAAAAATTACGGCATCAGTATTGATACAGATAAATACGCCGTGTTCTACTCTGTTTTTGCATCAAACATTATGCCTGATATTACGGTTGTGGAAAAATAACGACAAGAGGTTTGCTAAAATGAAGCTCCGAAAACAAAACCATACAATCGATATCCTCTTTTTGCTCACACTATTTTTATTTTTTGTCATCATAACATTATTGATTGTTATGATGGGCGCCAATACGTATAAAAATATTTCTTCAACTGTTACCGCGCGCTACAACGAAACAACTTGCATGTCGTACATCACAAATAAAGTAAGAAGTTATGATCAGCGCGGCAAACTATATATTTCCGATATAAACAGTATCCCTGCCCTTATATTAGAGCAGACCGTCGATGATGAGATCTACCTTACATACCTGTACGCATATGACGGAAAACTCTTGGAACTCAACTGCACGGCAGATAATGTATCGATTAAAGCTGGCGACGGTGCTGAGATTGTTGATCTCGCCGAATTAAATATACAATTTTTATCGCCAAACCTTTTATATATCAAAGCCACATATTCCAGTGACGACGAAGATGAACTTTTCCTTTATGTACACAGCGAACAGCAAGAAGAAATTTATTGAAAGGATAGATATTTTTGACTGATCAAACTTTAAAAAAATCCAGTTTGTTTTTATTAGAGTTAATTATCGTTTTATTGTTTTTTTCTTTTTGCACGGCTGTTTGCATCAATCTCTTTGTTAAAGCAAAGATCGCAAGCACACAAAGCTATGATTTAAATAATAGCGTACTTGCCGCGCAAAATGCAGTCGAATGCTTTAAAGCAACCGATGCCGACGCAAAGGAAATCGCTTCCTTGCTTGGTGGCACGCAAAATAATAACACAGTGAGCATCACCTATGATAAAAACTGGAATGTCACCAAAAAAAGCGATTATATATACAAGCTTACTTTTACAATTAACCCTGTTCAAGAGAATATCATCTCTGCCGATCTTACAATTGTAAAAGATACAACTACGCTGTATTCGCTCTCAGCGGTCACTTTTGTCGATACGACTGCAGGTGGTGATTGAATGAAAACAAAATATCGATTTTCTCTTAGTATAGGCACTTCTTCTCTCATTATGATTTTTGCCGTTCTCTGTCTTACGTTGTTTGCAACGCTTTCATTGCTTACGGCAAAACACGAAATGAATTTAACCGACAAATATGTATCCTTTGTCAACGCTTATTATAATGCCGATTCCAAAGCTACGCAAAATTTACAGATTATTTATACTTTACTGACTCAAGCTTCGGCCTCTTTTGCCGATAAAAGTGAACAAGTGGACTATTTGCATCGCCAATGCAAAAATTATGACTTTAACTGTGAAGCAAAAGATGATATATTGTATATATCTTATGATGAAATGATAGATGGCACGCAAACTTTACAGGTTATTATTAAAATAACATCAATTTCTGATAAAACGTATGAAATCATGCAATGGAAAAAAGTAAATACCGGTGATTTTACAATTGACGATACGATCGATGTATATAAGTAATAAAATTCAAAATAGGTGTTGTTATGAAATTAGATAAAATATTACAGCAAGCCGTTGAAAAAAAAGCATCCGATATCTTTATTATCGCTGGGCAGTTTCTCTCCTATAAAATCGACGGACAAATATTGCCTCAGACAGATAAAAAAATTTCCCCTGAAGATTCCAAAGATTTTATTGAAGAAATCTATAAACAGGCAAAACGTGAGATTCAGCCTTTTTTAATGTCGGGAGATGACGATTTTTCTTTAACTATCAGCGGTCTGTCCCGCTTTCGTGTTTGCACTTTTCAGCAACGCGGTTCGCTTGCTGCCGTAATACGTATTATTATGTTCGGCTTGCCGAGCTATCAGCAGCTGAATATTCCGCAAGACGTGATGGATATTGCACATATCACCAAGGGTCTGATTTTATTTGCAGGTCCCGCAGGCAGCGGAAAAACAACAACACTGGCTTGCATGATAGATACTATCAATACACATTATAACAACCATATTATCACGCTTGAAGACCCTATAGAATATCTGCACAGCAATAAAAAAAGTATTATCTCTCAGCGTGAAATCCATACCGATACCACGAGTTATTTAAGCGCGTTGCGCGCATCTCTGCGTCAATCGCCTGATGTGGTGCTACTTGGTGAAATGCGTGATTTTGAAACGATTCAAACTGCAATAACAGCATCCGAGACAGGTCACCTTATCATTTCCACACTTCATACATCCAACGCAACAAATACGATCGATCGCGTGATTGATGTTTTTCCTCCGAACCAGCAACCGCAAATAAGATTTCAGCTTTCTATGGTGTTAAAAGCGGTCGTGTGTCAACAGCTGATACCGGCTATAGGCGGCGGAAATGTTCCGGCTTTTGAAATCATGTATGTCAATAACGCAATACAAAATATGATTCGCGAATCAAAGACGCATCAATTCAACACAGTTATTAACTCTTCTGCATCCAACGGTATGTGCAGCATGGATAACAGCCTGATCAATTTGGTCAAGAAGCAAAAAATCACAGCAGAAGATGCCTTGCGATACAGCCAAAATCCTGAATTTATTGCAAAGAAAATATAATTTTATTATATACTATTATAAAAATCAGCCTTAGAAAATTATTTTTGGCAGGTGTTAACAATGAACCATGTAATAAAAATAAATCTTTTTGGGGGCATGTCTGTCGAGATAGATAACATCATCTTACAGCGCGGTGCAGGCAGGCTGCATAGACATTGGAAACTACTGGCATTGCTTGTCATATATAAAAATACAACGCTTTCTCCTTCCCGCTTAATGGATATTATGTATAACGAAGATGAAGATATCACCAATCCTCAGAGCGCCCTGAAAAACACGGTCTACAACTTGCGCAAAGAGCTGGGAGATCAATCTTATATTCTCTTTGAAGAAGGAAGTTATAAATGGAACAATCAAAATGAACTTATCTTAGATATTGAAATATTTGAAAAACTTCTTGATGGTCTCAAAGACAGTGATATGAATAAGAAACTCGATATTTACGCAAGCATCATTGACTTATATAAAGGTGATTTTCTGCCGCAGCTTTATGATGAAGAGTGGGTGGTGCAGCGTTCAACTTATTATAAGAAAAAATATATTGATGTAGTCATTGAATATTTAGAAATACTGTATGCCGATGAAAGATATAATGAAATATTGACGGTTGCCAATTTAGTCAATTTTATTGAGCCTTATAATGAAGATTTCTATCTTTATATGTTCAAAGCGTTATTTGATTTAAATATGAACTCCGTTATTGTAAATACATATTTTCGTGTCAGCAGAATTTTTTTAGATGAACTCGGTGTTGAATTATGCTCGGAGATTAAAGAAATTTATCTGAAGGCATCTAAAAAAGTAAATAAAATCGAACAGGACATCTTAATTATAAAAGAAGATTTACGCGAAGCAACAAAAGATCAGACACCGATACGAGGCGCTTATTTTTGCAGCTATGAAGTTTTTAAACAAATGTATCAGATGGTGGCCAGGGCAACCGATCGGCAAAAACGTTCCATTGTGCTGCTTTTGATTACAATTACTGATCATAAAGGAAATATTCCTGAAAATCCAATCCTGCAGAATGCTATGCTTGAACTTAGAGATGTGCTAAAAAAATCTCTGCGTAAAGGAGACACTTTTGCTCAGTACAGCAAAGCTCAATACATCCTTATGTTGGCAACCGAATCGATTGAAAAATCCAGGATTGTTGTTGAACGAATTGAAAAAAATTATGAATTTTATATAAAACAAAATAAATTGCGCCTTATCTCTAAATTAAGCCTACAGGATCCCATTACTTAAAATAATATTGTAAACAAATAAAAAAGCATCTTTTCAGATGCTTTTTTACTTTATATTATCTAAGCTTGTTTCATTTCAGATTCGTCTTCTTTTTTGTTTGTTATACCAATGATAATAAATTGAACGAGTGTGATTGCTACCATGAGTATTGTCCATGAATCAACCCATCTGAAATTGTACACGAGCGGCTCTGTTAAGTAGAAAGCCACTGCTGCACCAACTGCCATCAAGAATCCGATAAAGCGTGTTGCTTTTCGTCTGCGTTCTCTTTGCTGTCTTTGTGAATCTCTCGATCCAAACAGATAGAGCATTCCAATTAAGGTTATAAGTACACAGATCAAATTAACAAGTGCGAGTACAGGTTCACCCGGTGCCGTGGGAGTCGGCTCTTCTTCTATGATAGTCGGCTCTTCCGGTGTTACCGGCGAAAGCGGAATCTCCTCTTCCTCGATCGTTGTCGTCGGCGGAGTCGTTGTTGTCGTTGTCGTCACTGATGGAGTTGTATTTGCCGTAAAATCTGCGATGCATGTCATGTTTTTGTTAATAGCAACTGTCGCTAAATTTACTGTTGCTCCATTGTAAGTCCATCTGCTAAACGTGTATCCGCTATCGGCTGAAGTTGCCGGTATTGTAATACCTGCTTGATTAAAATTTAAGCCCGTAAGGATGTTGGTGTAAACTACTTTTCCGCTTAGTGTGCCGTTGCCATCTGTTGTAAATGTTACAGTATAATGAGGTTCCTTGTAATCGGGAATATCATTACCGTTTTCATCTACCGCAAAGACCGCTGTGTAAGTTACACTTGCTGTGATTGCCGTATCATCTGCCGGAATAGCTGCATCCCAATAATCAAAGGTATATCCACTATCGGCTACAGGGGTCGGAACTACCGGAATGGCACTGCCCCAAAGTGTTCCCGTTAATATATTTGTATATTCATCTGTTCCTGTTAGGGAACCATTTGTGCCTGCTGCAAATGAGATGGTGAAATGATCTTCTTTATAATCAGGAATATCATTGTCATTCTCATCCACTGCAAAGACTGCTTCATATGTGGCATCCGCTTTGATTTGGCTTGTGCCATCAGGCAATGTCGGTGACCAGTAATCAA
>Ga0334882_1000103_pt1 | contig 149600 bp, 147 predicted proteins | sample GraSluR1_MG_5_FD_207226 | JGI IMG/M metagenome (GOLD analysis project Ga0334882, IMG submission 207226) | Sludge microbial communities from methane-producing bioreactor in Wageningen University, Netherlands - Granular Sludge_15_04-R1 | ecosystem: Engineered > Bioreactor > Anaerobic >...
ATCCAACATTCCGATGTTTAATGGCCCGGACAGTTTAACCAGAAAGGCTTTAAGAGGTTTGAGCAGTTGTTTAGCTGTATGAGCTGAAGGTGAGGTTTCTTTTTCCTACAAGTGCTTGACGCGATCAGAAACTGGTGATGCCATTGCCAAAGCAACCAAATTAAAGGTAAAATAATAATATCTTAAGAGTTGGAGTGATCGTTTATGCAGGGACGTAAAATTTTTATTATTGTTTTAATTGCTGTAGCAGTTTTAGCGGTTGCTATCTTACCTTTCCTGAACCGGGCAGGCACCGCGGTAGATAAGTTCAGCGGTGGGGAAGATCGTATAGTTGTAATAACCCTGTCGGGCACAATCCAGGAATCTGCAGGGAGTTTATTATATGGTGGAGGAATTTCGCCACGCCTGGTTTACAGCCAGCTAAAACGCGCTGCCGATGATATAAACATCAGGGGTGTGGTGCTCAGGGTTGACAGCTCGGGTGGGTCTATTGCCGCTTCCCAGGAGATTGCCGCCATGGTTCGTAACTTTGAAAAGCCGGTTGTGGTCTCCATGGGCGACATGGCCGCATCGGGAGGTTATTATATTTCCGCCCCGGCCCAGGCTATAGTGGCCCAGCCTGGTACGATGACCGGGTCGATCGGGGTGATCAGCACCCTGATGAATACAGAAGGTCTCTACGAGATGCTTGGTATAGATGTGGAGACATTTAAGTCGGGCGAGCATAAAGATATGTTCAGCCGGACTCTAACCGAAGAAGAGCGCGAAATAATGCAGAATATCTCCGATGTAGCTTACGAACAGTTCATCAGTGACGTTGCCGCAGATCGCGATTTGCCGCTGGAATCGGTCAGAAGATTGGCTACCGGTCAGCTTTACATGGGTTCGCAGGCCCTGGAACTGGGTCTTGTGGATCGCCTTGGTGGTCTTGAAGAAGCGATTGACTACCTGGCGGAGCTGAACGGTTTTGAAAATCCTGTCCGTTATGAATTTCCCGAACCGTCCATGTTTACCCAGCTTTTTGAGTTTGGATACAGGGTTGTTGCCGCATTTGAAAAAACAGCGCTTGGTCCCGAGTTGATCCTGCTCGATCTGCTTCGTGAGGGAATAGCGCCCGATATACGCTACCAGCTGCGTTAACTATTGCAGGAATAAGTTTAAAATAAGGGGAGGTTATACCTTGGGTGATAAAATACTTGACTGGCTGTCCGGTGTATTTACCAGGCCGGCCATAACATTAAAAGAAATCGCTGCGGCCAGGCCGCTGGGCTGGGCCCTGTTTATATTCCTGGGAGTTGTCCTGTTGAATGCCTTTGCCAGTTCGGCCAACCAGCAAACCAGGGAAGTTCTCGATCAATTTATATTTACCACCGGTTTTACGATCAGCATACCGTTGATGGTTATAGGTGCGCTGGTAACCGCTTTCCTTTACCTGGTTATTTCTACCGGGATTATTCACCTCCTGGCCCGTTTATTCAAGGGAACAGGCGGTTACGGCGGGATGCTCTCGGCCTTTGCCTTTGCCTCATTCCCCCAGATCATTTTAGCACCTGTCAATGTCCTGACCGGTTTGATCGGCACGGCAGGATCAATCCTGGGCGGCCTGGTTAGTTTCGGCATATCAGTCTGGGTCCTGGTCCTTCAGGTTATTGCCGTCAGGGAGAGCCACCGGCTAACCACCGGCATGGCTATCCTGGTTTACCTGATTTACTTCCTGATTGTTGTTGTTATTCCGCTGGCTTTGATCATTGGGCTGGCTGCGTATTTTATATTTGCCTAGATTGGTTCTTCATCATCGGGCAGCAACAGTTCATCAAGGGGCTTCAACTCTTCCACTACCCAGTTGAAAGCCCCTTCTTTGCTGGCCTTGTAAGCAGCTGGGGCAGCCTCGCTGATGATATTTTGAATAATCTCACGGACTGTTTCTTCGTCCCCGTTGTACATGGCCTTTCTTGCCTCAACCAGGGCCCGGTGAATTTTTTTCTTCAGCACTTGTTTTTCTTCCGGGCTCAGTGGTGTGTCATCGTAATTTCCTGTCATAATATATCCTTCCGAACAATATGATATATTAATTATATATCCGGGCTGTCAACATAACAATGCAGCCGGCCTTGATAATACCCCTGAAAGGGTGAAACAACGTCAGCGATTTTGATGAAGACCGCGCCTTAATTGATGAAATAAACCGCAAGTATGAACAGGCCGGCCGGGAAGGCCCTGCCGATGACTTCCGTCGTGGGAGGGCTGTTGCCCTGAAAATAGTTGCCCTGGCCCTGGCCGTTCTTTTCGTGGTAACCCTTACCGCCAGGTGGCTCTCTGTATTTACCGGTCCCACTTTTAGTTTCCTGCGGGAGTCGTGGAGTCTATCTGCCGATCCCCTGGTCGGGGAGCTATCCCTGGCCGTGGTTCGTCTGCAGGTCAGCAGCGCCTCAACAGCACCGCAGGGAGAACTGGGTGGTAGCGGTTTTAATATATCATCACGGGGGCTGGTTGTAACAAACCGACACCTGGTTGAAGATGCTTCGCTCGTCAGGGTTTCATTTCCCGAAAAAGGTACATTCATTGCCAGCGAATGGTATATCAGCGAGCAGGCCGACCTGGCCCTGATTCCTCTTGATTCATCCGGCCTGCCAGTTGTAGCCCTGGCCGCCGATCCGGCAGTATCCGGGGATGAACTGCTGGTTATTGGCAATCCCCTCCAGTATACCCGTATTGCCAACAGGGGAACCCTGGCCGGCTACAGGCAGGTCGGGAACGGTGCAGGCCGCCTGATGGTAATTGCTGCTGAAATATATCCGGGAAACAGCGGAAGCCCGGTTTTTAACCGGGCCGGTGAAGTAGTTGGAATTGTTTTTGCTACTATCCGCGGAGATGATGCAACAGAATCTCTGGGGCTTGCCGTTCCAGTCGAAACCTTAAAAAAATATCTATCCGAAACTGTAATAGTTCAGTGAAGGTTGAGCTCTTTAAAGTAGGGTACCAGCTTGTCGGCATCAATTTTACCGTGGCCGAGGCCGATAGCCCTGCCGAGGATAACATGGCTGTTTCCCTTTCCATCTGCGCTTTTCCTCACCCTAGTACAGCTACTTATATTAAGCCTGTCGTTTATGGCCCTGTAGCTTTCGATTAAGGTTTTTTCACAGTTTTCAAAGGAGAATATGCTCTCAGAGTCCGGTTCATAACCGGCTGGTTCACCGTTATAAACCACGGTCAGGTTTCTCCCCTTTTTCTTGGCTGTGAAAAGTGCCCTGTCGGCCTGTTTGATCAACTCATTATGATCAGCTGCCAGTTTGGGAGAGGATGATATACCGATAGACAGGGTCAGAGATGTTTGTGACTCTTTGCCTGTGGGCATTTTACAATTCTTAAAATTGTCTCCCAATCGTCTTGCAATCATCGCTGCTTCCTCGGCAGAAGTGTCGGGGAGGATGATCACAAACTCATCTCCCCCGTAGCGGCAGACTATATCGCAGAGCCTGGTTTCATCATCCAGGAAAGCAGCAGTCTTTTTCAGGGCCTGGTCGCCCAAAATATGTCCGTTTCGGTCGTTATACTTCTTGAATTTGTCAAGATCAATGAAAGCAAGGCTGACCTCGGTTTGGGTTCGTCTGGCCCTGGATAGCTCTTCCCCGAGGCGCTGGTGAAAATAGCGGTGATTATAAACCTGGGTTAATGAATCCGTTGCCGAAAGCCAACGCAGGTTCTGCTGTCCGGCCAGCTCTTTTTTACGCCAGTAAGAGATAGCTGCGGCCCCGGCGGTTGCATATAACAGTACAAGCAGCATTGTCATAAAAATGGTGCCGGAAACCTGCTCCCGTAAAACCAAGGTAGCCGTGGCTGCGGCCAGGTTAAGCAACAATCCTGCCGTAAATCCTTTTACCCCGGCGCGGTATGCTAACAGGACGGTTGCGATGGCTAAACCCGGGACCAGGCTGGCCAGCGCTTCCCCGCTTGTCGAAAAAAAGAGCAGCAGGTAGAGCATTCCTGCCCCGCATATAGCAGCTGCGCCTGTAAACAAGATAGCTTTAAGAAGGCGGAAACGCATTGCAAAAACTGTAGTGATTCTGTTTTTTATTACTCCCTGGTAGTCGGTCATTTCGATGCCCTCCACTGGGTATTTGTATAAATGATATTAACCGGCATCATTCTCTTCTATAGTATCGGCTGTTTTGATTGAAATTTAAGTAATTATAAGTAAAAACCCCGGGAAATTTTCCGGGGTTTTTACCTTTATAACCGAAGCGGTTGGAAATGTTGAAGGCTATTCGACAATCTTGTAGCCTTTATCTTCAAGTTTGGCGCGGATATCTTCAATGTCGTCCGTTTTCAGGCGCAGGATCAGGTTGGCTCCGCCCTCACTTTTTCTTACCACGACCACGCTGATAATATTAATGCCCATGCTGCTTATTGTTTCAGCTATTTTACCGAGAACACCAATATCATCCTCAACAGCAACAGCCAGCCTGGCTCCGGAATAATCAAATCCGAAAACATCAATAAAAGCCTTGAACAGATCGCTTTCGGTGATCAGCCCCATCAGTTTGCCCTGCTGTTCCACCAGCAGGGTTCCGATTTTGTTTTCTCTCATGATTACCGCTGCCTGCTCAATAACCGTATCGGGGGTAACTGAAACTATATCCCTGGTCATTACCTCTTTAATCTTGATTTTTGGATAAAGGTAATTAATTTCATGAATGGAGAGGCTGGTGGCCGGCGAGGGAGAAGCTTTGAGCAGGTCCTGGTTGGTAACCAGGCCGACAATTTTTCCGTTTTGCAGCACTGGCAGTCTTCTAATTGAATGGTTGTCCATTAACTCGAGGGCATGTCCGACAGAATCTTCCGGACCAATCGTAACAGGGTTGATAGACATGTAATCGCGCACAAACATTTTATAACCTCCCTATTTATCTTTTTGGCGGATGGAAAAAACGATCCAGAGCGGTAGGCTATATTTCTTTTCCACCCGCAGGGTCAAAATCCTGCTTCTACGACAGGCAATCGACAACTTTTCACTTCCATTATAAATCAAAACAACCCCATCTATCAATGCCGATCCGGTTGAATATAAGTAACCAAATAGGATTAGTGGCAGGAATGAAGCTGCTGCAGTCGAATCATTAAGAAGGTTCATAAAGAATATGCGGGAAGGAGCGAAACACCATGCATCATGAAAAATATATAGGGGCCCCGCTGCCCGGAAAGGATGGACACGGCAAGGTCCGGGGCCGGCTGCATTACCTGGCCGACCGGCTGATGCCTCAGATGCTGCATGCAGCCCTGGTGGTCAGTCCGCATGCCCATGCCCTGATCCGAAAAGTTGATGTCTCTTCCGCCCTGCAGGCTCCCGGGGTGAGAGCAGTGCTTACTGGTGAAGATATTCCGGGCAACATCGGTATCTACCTGGGCGATAAGCCTCCCCTGGCCCGTAACAAGGTGCGCCACTATGGCGAACCGGTTGCCGCTGTTGTAGCCGATAGCGAGGTCATGGCGCGTGCTGCCCTCGAGCTGGTTCAGGTGGAATATGAACCGCTGCCCGTGGTTCATAACCCGTCTGAAGCCCTGGCTGAAGGAGCCCCCCTTCTTCATGAAGAGATGGGCCAATACAGTCACATTCCGGCAATCATGCCTGAGCCGGGCAGTAATATCGCCAACCGTACCAAAATTCGCAAAGGTAACCCGGAGGCGGGGTTCAGCGCATCCAAAACGGTAATCGAAGAATCATTCAGTTTTCCGCCCGGCGACCATGTAGCGATGGAAACAAGGGCCTCGACAGCGGAAATTTTGGAGGATGGGCAGGTAATTATTCACTCCACCACCCAGGCTCCTTTTGTGGTCCGCAGCCTGTTGGCTGCGGCTTTCAACCTGCCGGCGGGGCGGATTACTGTTGTAACCTATCCACTGGGTGGAGGTTTTGGAGGAAAAGCGGGAATTCAGCTTGAAGGCCTGGCTTACCTGCTTTCAAAAGCGGTCGATGGCCGTCCGGTTCGCCTGGTTAACAGCCGTGAAAACGACCTGGTTTCCTCCCCGGGACGCACTGGCCTGGAAGCGAAGGTTAAGCTGGGCTGTTCGGCCGAAGGCCTGCTGCAGGCAGCTGATATCCTTTACTGTTTCGACAGTGGGGCTTATGCCGATTATGCCGTTAACATCAGCAGGGCGGCGGCAATCGCCTGCACCGGTCCTTACCGGCTGCCCAATGTCCGCTGCGATTCACTCTGTGTTTATACCAACCATCCGTTTGCTACAGCCTATCGCGGTTTTGGGCATATTGAGCTGGCTTTTGCCATGGAAAGGGCAGTTGATCTGCTGGCCGAAAAAGCCGGGTTTGACCCCCTTGAATTTCGTCTGCTCAATGCTATCAGGGCCGGGGATACCACCCCGACCAGCAGCCTCATGGATGCCAATACGGGTGATCTGCGGGGCTGCCTGAATAAAGTGGCCACCATGATTGATTGGGATCAGGGAGCCCGCCGGGTTATGGCTGACGGGAAAGTCAGGGGCAAGGGCGTTTCTGTATTCTGGAAAGCCCCGGCTATGCCCACCAATGCCGACGGCGGGGCAATTCTTACCTTTAACGAAGATGGCACGGTAAACCTGCACTGCGGGATAATCGATATGGGGCAGGGAACAAAAACTGCCCTGGCCCAGATCCTGGCCGAAAAGCTGGGTATTACCCCCGGGCAGGTTCACGTTGTCGATGAAGTAAATACCAGGGTAGCCCCGCACGACTGGGCCACAGCGGCCAGCCGCAGCCTTTTCATGATCGGGCGCGCCCTGTTTGAAGCTGCTGATGACGCAATCAGGCAGTTGAAGCGAACTGCTTCCATAGTGTTGCACTGCCCGCCAAATGATCTTGCCGTTGGCGGGGATCGGGTTTACCTGGCCGATGAGCCGGAAATTGGTCTGCCGATGAGCGAGGTTGCGCTGGGCTACATGTACCCCGAGGGTCAGGCCATTGAAGGACAGGTGATCGGAGTGGGACGCTACATTTCCCGCCGCCTTACCGCCATTGATCCCGAAACCGGGGCGGGGCGACCCGCTCTTGAGTGGACCATGGGCGCCCAAGGCGTTGAAGTAGAGCTGGATCCTGCCGACGGCACCTACCGGGTGTTGCAGGCAGCCTGCGCCATGGATGTTGGCCGGGTTATCAATCCCTTCCTGGCCCGCGGGCAGATTGTCGGCGGTATGTCAATGGGGCTCGGTTATGCAGGATGGGAAGGTTTTACCCTGAATAAACAGGGCCGGGTAGTTAACGACAGCCTGCGTGAATATAAAACTCTGCGTTATGGCGAAGAACCTCAATATAAAGTAGAATTTCTTGAAACGCCGCAGCGTGACGGGCCTTTCTGTGCCCGGGGCCTTGGAGAACAGGGTGTGCTCGGTATGCCCGGGGCCCTGTCAGGTGCCCTTTCACGGGCACTGGGCCGACCTCTCAACCGGCTGCCCCTGGCTCCGCAGTATATCTGGGAAACGGGAGAGGAGGCTGCAAAGTGATTCCCTTTGATTTCCAGTATCATGCACCGGAAAGTATTGAAGAAGCGGTTGAACTTTACACCGCCCTTGCCAGTGAAGATAAAAACCCGCTTTACTACGGCGGTGGAACAGAAATTATTTCATTCAGCCGTCGGTCAAAAATCAATACCGGGGCGGTCATAGATCTGAAAAAAATTCCGGATACAGTTATCTGGCAGGCCGGAAAAGAAAACCTGGCAGTTGGCGCTGCCCTGCCCCTCAGTATTATAACGGATCAAGATCTTTTTCCCCTGCTAGCCCGGGTGGCTCGTCCGGTTGCCGACCGCACCGTGCGCAATCGTCTCACCCTGGGTGGTAATATTTGCGGCCGGCTGCCATACCGTGAAGCGCTGCTGCCATTTTTGCTCGGGGATTCTGAAGCCGTACTGGCCGGCCCGCAGGGCAGCCGCACAATAGCGCTAACCGAGTTGTTCAATAAAAGGCTGCTCCTGGAAAAGGGTGAATTTTTGGTTAAGCTGCTGGTTCCCAGTGCTGCTCTGCAGGCTGAATGGTGGCATAAAAGACGGGAAAAACACGGGCCGGTCGATTACCCGCTGGTTCATTTAGCTGTTTTGCGCCAGTCCGGGCGTTTGGCCGTTGCTGTCAGCGGGCTCTGTTCCTTTCCTTTCAGGGAAACAGCCCTGGAAGACCTGCTCAACGACAGAACCTTACCGAACCGGGAAAAAGTTGATCGTTCCCTGTCCCTGCTGCCGGGCAAGATTCGCGACGACGATCTTGCCTCTGCCGCTTATAGGGAAAAGCTCTGGCGAATCGATTTGGAAAAAATGCTAGAAGAAATGGAGGGAGTACGATGAGCAAAACATATAAACGGGAAAGTGAAATTATCCTGACAGTTAACGGCGAAGAGCGCCGGGTTATCGTGCGCCCTTCTGAAACCCTGTTAAGGGTGCTGCGTGAAAAGCTGGGTTTAACCGGGCCCAAGCCGGGCTGCGAAAACGGCGACTGCGGAGCCTGTACCGTTTTGCTCGACGGCCTGCCGGTTAAGTCGTGCCTGGTCCTTGCCGTTGAGGCGGCAGGGTGCACCGTTACCACTGTTGAAGGGCTTAAAGATACGGCAATTCAGCAGGCCTTCAGGGAAGAGGGAGGTTTCCAGTGCGGATACTGCACTTCCGGATTCCTGGTTAATGCCTATGCCCTGTTGGAAAAGCACCCCTCTGCTTCGGAGGAAACAACCCGCGAGTGGCTTGAAAGCAATCTCTGCCGCTGTACCGGTTATGAAGGGATCAGCCGTTCAGTCGCAAGGGCCAAAGAACTGCTCGAATAAATATTGATGCAGGGAGGTAGAACGTAATTATCGAACACGGTAAACTTGAAGCGCTGTTTAACGAAAATGGGTTTTCCGATTATCGCTGGATCAAGTCCGTTAACATAGAAGTTGCCCAATGGGTCCGTTTTAAATGCACTTTTGGCTGTTCCAGTTATGGTAAAAAAGGCACCTGCCCGCCGCAGGTTCCCTCCGTAGAAGAGTGCCGGGCCTTTTTCAATGAATACAATGAAGCTGTTGTTTTTCATTTTGCCGCCTTATTTGAAAACCCTGCCGACCGGGTTCCCTGGAGCAGGGAAATCAGTAAGAAGCTGATCAGCCTGGAAAGAGAGGTTTTCTGGTCCGGCTACCACAAGGCTTTCGTGTTATTTATGGATGAGTGCCGGCTTTGTGAAAACTGCAGTGGTGAGAGGGATACCTGCACCAACAAGGAAGATGCCCGGCCTGGCCCCGAAGCGCTGGCTGTAGATGTATTTTCCACTGTGCGCAGTATCGGTTATCCGATCGAGGTCCTCCGCGACTACGGTGATGAAATGAACCGTTATGCCTTTCTGCTGATCGAGTAATAGTAATGAGCTGTTCTGAAAACCGGGAGTCTTGCGCTCCCGGTTTTTTTAGCTGTTACCGGCGCCAGCCTATTTACGACGTAATGGTTAAATAGTCTCTCTATAATCTCTATTGCGTCTTTTTTCTGCAAGGTGGAATTTGTCAAACAACGGCAGGATAAATACGGATAAAAAGAGAATAAGAACAAGTCTGTTAATAACAGCCGGAGGTTTAACAATAAAGGTCAAACAACAGCGGTAAGGGGAGTGATTTCATGGAAGAACAACTCAAAGCAGTGTTTGCTTCCTACAGGGGAGAGAAGAATGAGCTGATTCCTGTCCTCCAGGATGTCCAGGAAGAACTCGGCTATCTGTCCGAGGAAGCAATGCGCAGGGTGGCCCGTTTTGTCCGGGTTCCCGAAAGCAAGGTTTTTGGTGTGGCTACATTTTACGCCCGCTTTCACCTTAAACCCCGGGGTAAGCATATAGTTCGCCTCTGCTGCGGCACAGCCTGTCACGTCCGCGGAGCCAAGAAAGTGGCTGACAGGGTCAAAGATGTTCTAAAAATTAGTGTCGGCGAAACTACCGGGGATAAGAAATTTACCTACGAGGAGGTTGCCTGTATCGGTGCCTGTGGGCTGGCTCCCGTAATGACCATCGGTGAAAAAACTTTCGGCAAGCTGAACCCTGATAAAACCAGGGATATTATCGAGAACTTTGATCCTGAACCGGAAGGGGGACAGGATTAAATGAAACATTTTATAGACCACTGCTGTGAAAAATGTTTTAACAGCAAGGAAAACCCGTGTGAACAATTTGTCGAGTGCTGCCTGGATGGGCCTCTCTGCCATGAAAGCGAGGAATGCAAAGAGGCACGGCAGCAGATAGTTGACAGGTACTCGCACAGCCCGTTGTTCCGGGAACAGTAATTTTTCCTTTCCCCCGAATCGAGCTGATAAATGAAAGGAGCGATAAACGTTTTGTATGAGAGACATATTCTGATCTGTGCCGGAACGGGCTGTATCTCCTCGGGAGCCCTTGAAGTTAAGGAAACCCTGGTCGATGAGCTCGAAAAGCACGGTTTAACGAATAAAGTGCGGATAATCATGTCGGGCTGTCACGGCTTCTGCGAAAAGGGGCCTATCTTTATCGTCTATCCCGAAGATGTTTTTTACTGCGGGGTGCAGCCTGAAGATGTGAAAGAGATTGTCGAAGAATACCTGGTGAAGGGCAACATGGTCGAACGTCTTCTATACCATGATCCTGTTAACGATGAAACCCACGTTTCCCATGACCAGATTATGTTTTATCACAAGCAGCTGCGCCAGGCTTTGCGCAACTGCGGGGTAATCGATCCTGAAAATATTGATGAATATATAATACGCGGTGGATACAAAGGTTTGAAAAATGCTTTAAAGATGGAACCGGTCGAAGTGGTTAACGAGGTTAAAAGTTCGGGGCTGCGTGGCCGGGGAGGTGCCGGGTTCCCCACCGGGATGAAGTGGCAATTTGCCAACAGCAGCAAGGGCGACAAAAAATATGTAGTCTGCAACGCCGACGAGGGGGACCCCGGTGCTTTTATGGACCGTTCCCTGTTGGAAGGCGATCCCCATGCTGTTTTGGAGGGGATGTGTATAGCCGGCAGGGCAATCGGGGCTGATGAAGGTTACATTTATGTGCGCTCTGAATATCCCCTGGCTATTAAACGCCTGCGCACCGCTATCGGGCAGGCCGAAGAATACGGTATGCTCGGCGAAAACGTACTGGGCCTCGGTTTTAATTTTAAAATTAAAATCAAGGAAGGGGCAGGTGCTTTTGTCTGCGGTGAAGAGACGGCCCTGCTGGCCTCCATAGAAGGAAAAAGGGGCGTGCCGCGCCACCGCCCGCCGTTCCCTGCTGTGGAAGGGCTCTGGGGTAAACCGACCTGTATTAACAATGTAGAAACCCTGGCCAATGTTCCCCTCATCCTGCGTCATGGCGCTGAAAAGTTTGCTTCAATAGGCACCGAGGGCAGCAAGGGCACCAAGGTTTTTGCCCTGACCGGCAAAGTTAACAACACCGGTCTGGTTGAAGTACCGATGGGGGTTACCATTCGCGAAGTTGTCTTTGATATCGGCGGCGGTATCCGCGAAGGCAAGAAATTTAAAGCGGCACAGATCGGTGGGCCCTCCGGGGGTTGTATTCCCGAAGAACATCTCGATCTGCCAATCGATTTCGATTCGCTTACTACAGCCGGGGCAATGATGGGTTCCGGCGGGCTCGTTGTTGTAGATGAAGATACCTGTATGGTTGATATGGCCCGCTACTTTCTCAGCTTTACCAAGAAAGAATCCTGCGGTCAGTGTGCACCCTGCCGTCTTGGCACAACCCAGATGTATAATATCCTTGAAGATATAACCGAAGGACGCGGCAAACCGGAAGATCTAAAGCTGCTCGAGGAACTGGCCTGGGCCATTAAAAAAGGTTCCATGTGCGGCTTGGGGCAGACCGCTCCTAACCCTGTCCTGACCACCCTGCGCTATTTCCGTCATGAATATGAAGCGCATGTTTATGAAAAAAGATGTCCTGCCCTTGCCTGCAAGGCGCTCCTGCAGTACCAAATTGATCCCGATAAATGTATCGGCTGCCAGCGCTGTAAAAAAGAGTGCCCCGTTGAGGCAATATCAGGCGAGAAAAAAGAAGCTCATGAAATCAACCAGGATCTTTGCATCAAGTGCGGCGCCTGTTATGAAGTATGCCCGAAAAAAGTCCGGGCTGTCCAGGTTTTATCAGAAGGGCTTCCTGAAAGTATAGAAGAAAAAGAAGCATGCGAGGAGGGAAGCAAATGTCAGAGCTGATTACCCTGACCATCGACGGAGTTGAAATAAAGGCCGAGCCCGGCACCACCATTTTGCGTGCAGCCCTGGCCAACGGTATATATATCCCCCACCTGTGCGACCATCCCGAGCTTACCTCGGTGGGAATCTGCCGTCTCTGCCTGGTTGAAATTGAAGGTCGCAGGCCGACTGTATCCTGCATGACCCCTGTTGAAGAAGGTATGGTTGTAACAACGGCCAGTGAAGATCTGGATCAAACCCGTAAAGTAAACCTGGAACTGCTCGTGTTGAACCACGATTACAATTGTCAGAGCTGCTCCATGAACAGTAAGTGCAAGCTCCAGGAGTTGACCAGTTATATCGGGCTTGACGAAGAACGGCTAGAAGCAATGCGCCACCCGGTGCTTGACATGCCCCTGGACGATTCCAACCCTTATTACATTCGCGACCTGAACAAGTGCGTGCTCTGTGGCATCTGCGTTCGCACCTGTGAGGAGATCCAGGGCGATGCCTGCATAGATTTTGCCTACCGGGGTATCAATACCAAGATAGCCGTGCTTGGTGACAAGCCCATTCTTGAATCAACCTGTGTTACCTGCGGTGAATGTGTTGCCCGCTGCCCGGTTGGCGCCCTGGTGCCGCGCGAGGCAGTTGAGCCGACCTATGAAGTCGAAACGGTCTGCCCGTTCTGCGGCTGCGGTTGCGGCATTATCGTTGGTGCCCGCGGCAATAGAATAGTTAGTTCGCGGGCTGTTCCCGACAGTCCGGCCAGCGGAGGCAGCCTCTGTGTTAAGGGGCGCTTCGGTCTCGGCTTTGTCAATCACCCCGAACGTCTGACAAAGCCGCTGATCCGTAAAGACGGCGAGCTGGTGGAGTCAAGCTGGGAAGAGGCCATCAACCTTGTTGCCACCAGGCTGGCGCAGTATAAAGGTGACCAGTTTGCCACAATTGCCTCGGCCAAGTGCACCAATGAAGATAATTATGTTATGCAGAAATTTACCCGCGCGGTGATGGAAACGAATAATATCGATCACTGCGCCCGTCTCTGACACGCTCCCACCGTGGCCGGTCTGGCCACAGCACTGGGCAGCGGGGCAATGACCAACTCCATTGCTGAAATTGCCGATTCAAAATGCATTATTGCCGTCGGAACCAGCACTACAGAGGCGCACCCGATCATCGGTTACCAGGTTAAGAAAGCGGCGCGCAGGGGTGCGAAGTTGATTGTGATCAACCCCCAGGAGGTGCCTTTAACCCTTCATGGCGACCTGCACCTGCCCTTAAAGCCGGGCACTGATGTAGCTCTCTTGATGGGCATGGCCAGGTATATTATCGACGAAGGCCTGCACGACCAGGATTATATCAGTGAGCGGGTTGACAATTTTGATAAATTCAAGGAGTCGCTCCAGGCTTATACTCCTGAATTTGTCAGCGATATAACCGGCCTGCCCTGGGAAGATATAGCCAAAGCGGCCCGGATGTATGCTGAAAACGGGCCTGCGTCCATTCTCTACTGCATGGGTATAACCCAGCATTCGCACGGCACCGACAATGTGCTGGCCGTCAGCAACCTGGCCCTGATAACCGGCAACCTGGGTCAGGTATCCGCGGGGGTCAACCCCCTGCGCGGCCAGAACAACGTGCAGGGAGCCTGCGATATGGGTTCGCTGCCCAATGTATTTACCGGTTACCAGAAAGTTGATAACGACGAAGCGCGGCAAAAGTTTGAAAAAGCCTGGGGTACATCTCTGAGCGACAAGCCGGGTCTTACGCACACTGAAATATTCGATGCTGCCCACCGGGGAGAAATCAAGGCTGTCTACCTGGTTGGTGAAAACCCGGTTCTTACCGAGGCCAATGCCGCCCATTCCATTGAAGCGATGGAGAAACTGGATTTCTTTGTTGTCCAGGATATATTCCTCAACGAAACGGCCCAAAAAGCCGACGTTGTTCTGCCGGCCGCTTCGTTTGCCGAGAAGAACGGCACCTTTGTCAATACCGAAAGACGCGTGCAGCGGGTGCGCCGGGTCATCGATCCCGTCGGGGAATCCAAACCCGACTGGTGGATCATCAGCGCTATCGCCAACGAAATGGGCAGTGAAGGCTTCGCCTATCACAGTGCTGAAGAAATATTTAACGAAATGGCCTCCCTCACTCCCAGCTATGCCGGGATCAGCTATGAAAGGTTGGATCAGGGCAGCATCCAGTGGCCCTGTCCTTCTGCTGAACATCCCGGAACGCCGATTCTGCATACCGAGAAATTTGCTACCCCCTCGGGTAAGGCCAAGCTGGTTCCCCTTGAATACAGGCCTTCGGAAGACTGCTGCGATTTCGATTTCCCGCTGGTGTTAACCACCGAGCGCAGCCTCTTCCAGTTCCACAGCACCATGACCCGCTATTCTGAAGGGCTCGACCTGCTCAGCGGGGGTGAGCAGATCCTTATCAACCCGCACGATGCAGAGAAACTGGGGGTTGAAGACGGGGACTTGGTTGAAGTTAAATCCAGGCGCGGCAAGCTACAGGTAAAGGCTACCATTACCAACCGCAGCCAGCCCGGTGTGGCCTCGCTTAGTTTCCACTTTGCCGAGTGCCCCACCAACCTGCTCACCAGCAGCGCCCTCGATCCGGTGGCTAAGACTCCGGAAACAAAGGTCTGTGCCATCCGTATTGATAAGGTTAAACAGTAGCGGTTTGCAGGCTTAGCCGGTTCTTGATGTCTGAAAAGCCGAAGGGTGGTGTTCACAGGGAACACCACCCTTTTATTATTCTGTTGATCCTGCCTGCGGTCAGCTTAATAACGGCAGTTTAATCAGTTGCTGCCGTGCTGCCGGCCTGTTCCAGCTCCCGCCGGCCGATGATAACTTTGCGTTTTGCCAGTTCTTCCAAAAAAACGTCCGGCTGAACCGCACTGTCAGCCTCGGGGCCGAAAACACCGAAACGGCCGATCCTGTTTTCAGCCATCATAATTGTTCCCACACTCAGTGGTATTCCGGTCAGGCGGCGCATCCGGTCGATGGCGGCATATGAAATACTGATCGGCCTGCCGCCGCGCCTGCCGTGTATATCAACCCTTATTCCTGAAACCCTGCGTTTTTTGTCCTTAGGAAAAATGGGCATCAACCCTTTCAGGATTACGCCCATTATCTGCTTGCCCGCGGAAGTGTTGCTCAATCTCAGCGCTGCAACAAATCTGGCCAGCCCGTTAAGATAATTTTCGGCCAGCCCGCCCTTCAGGGTAACCTTCTGCAGCCCATCCAGGTAACGGGGTAGGGTAAGCGGCTCGGGATGCCCTAGATGGTACATCTTAACCTGGTTAACCGGTGGGGGGAACTCAACTATTTCCTGTTCCGAACCCGCTTTTACGGCAATGTGACGTCCTTCCTGAAAAGAAATAACCGTGCCTGTAAAGATGTGCATGGTGTGCATGATTACCGCCAGCCCCTCCGAATCACCGGCGCTGCTGGCCCAGTAAACATTTATTTCTTCAACTTCTTCAAGCTCTTCATAACCCTTGCGGGCTAAAATGTTGCTCAAGCCGGGAGTCCAGCCCATGCCCGTTAAAATGCGCCGCCCGCGCTGGCGGGCAAGGTCATCAAGGGCTAAAACAGAATCAGCAGCGTCGTGGTCATCGCAGATACTCACGTAGTTGGCCCCTGCCATAAGGGCTGCTTCAACAACCAACCGCTCAAACTTGTAAAAAGGGCCGAGAGCCCCGGCAACGACAGGGTTGCCTTTCATTAAAGCGATTAAATCGTCCCTGGAGGTGGCGTCAACTGTCTTAACTTTTACCCTCTGGTCTCCGGTCGATGCGGCGACAGCTTCTGCTGCCTGCCTGTTCCTGTCGGCAATGATTATCTCTGTTGCTTTTGAAAACCGGCACAAATCGCGCACTGTTTCGGCTCCCATATCTCCGGCTCCGCCCAGAACAATAATTCGCATTCCTTCACCTCGTGGTCTTTACCTGTGGTTTATATATATGTATAGATATGTAATTCCCTTATATCCATTCCATATGCCTGCAGAAAACCCTTTTTTTGGACGTAAAAAAATCTAATTATAGTAAAATTGTTTATTATGGTCAGAAAAATCATATATTTGCCTGTGGTATAATATTAAAAGTTTATCATTTCACAGCAACTAAAAAGGCGGTAACTGTCCTGTGTTTCCCCTGCGCGATACCATAACCTACCACGGAGCGAAGATAGCCACGTTTGGGCTGATCTTTGTTGCCGTGCTGGCTTTCTTTTTACAGCTTGCAGGCGGGGTGGAAGGCTTTACCCGCATTATCTATTCCTACGGTTTTGTTCCCGTGCAGTTTTTCGCCGACCCTGCATCCCGGTTTATCACCATCTTTTCCAGTATGTTTATGCACGGTTCTTTCGGCCACCTGTTCAGCAACCTCTGGTTCCTGTGGGTGTTCGGCCCTGCCGTGGAAGGGCGGCTCGGTTTCAGCCGCTTCATGGCGCTCTACCTGCTGTCAGGCGTGGCGGCGGCCTTTCTGCAGGGTTTTTCCATGCCGGAAAGCACCCTGCCCATGGTTGGGGCTTCCGGGGCGGTTTCCGGTGTTCTCGGTGCATACCTGGTCCTCTTTTTCAGGGCCCGGGTGCTGACCATTATTCCGCCCTTTATCTTTTTTCCCTTCTGGCTGCCCGCCCCGGTTTATCTCGGCTACTGGATTGTAATCCAGGTTGTCCAGGCCCTTTTTGATGTGCCGGGGGTGGCCTGGTGGGCCCATATCGGGGGGTTTGTTCTCGGCCTGATCTTAATCCTGATCATGCGGCCGAAGCGTATCTACAAGGCAGATCCTTTCTGGGAATGCTGGCGTGATTACTGCTAAACCAAAATAAGACAGGGGACGGTTCTCTGTCTTATCAAAAAATTCGAGGCTGGATCACCAGCAGGTCAGGGTTCGGTTTTCTGCCCTGCCGGTTCGGTAAGACAGAGAACCGTCCCCTGTCTTATTCAAATGGGAGGTATGAGCATATGGAATATTTATCACAGATCTTCTGGATCTTCATTATCTTTACCGCGCTGACGCCCTACCTGCAGCAGCAGCTTCTGCGGGCAAGCCGCACGCGCAAGTTAGTCGAACTTGAGCGCAAACGCGCTAGCAGGGTAATCACTCTTATTCACCGCCAGGAAGCGGTTAACCTGCTCGGTGTTCCACTTACCCGTTTTATTAATATTGAAGATTCAGAGCAGGTGTTAACGGCCATTCGTCTTACCGATGACAAGGTGCCGATCGATTTAATCATTCATACTCCCGGCGGCCTGGTCCTCGCTTCTGAGCAGATTGCCGAAGCGCTGCTGCGCCACCCGGGCAAGGTCACCGTTTTCGTACCCCACTACGCCATGTCGGGCGGCACCCTGGTTGCCATGGCTGCCGACGAGCTGGTGATGGACCAGAACGCTGTGCTCGGCCCGCTCGATCCCCAGCTTGGCCAGTACCCGGCAGCTTCTATAGTAAAAGTGCTCGACATTAAACCGATCGGTGAAATTGACGATCAAACAGTTATCCTCGCCGATGTGGCGGCCAAGGCCCTGAACCAGGTCAGGATTACCGTTAAAAACCTGCTGAAGAAGCACATGGATGAAGATCAGGCCGAAAAAACCGCGGTTACCCTCACCCAGGGGACCTGGACCCACGATTACCCCATTGATGTAGATCAAATCGCCGCGCTCGGTCTAAACGTCAGCACCGAGATGCCTTCTGAAATTTACAGCCTGATGGGTATGTACCCCCAGCCGCGCACCGCCCGCCCCAGCGTGGAGTACAGTCCCGGCCCGGTTTACCCCTCTGGCCCGAAGGAGTAACCTCTGCCGGTTGAATATAGAGTTTTAATATTTGCGCGCCGCGATCTGCGGCGTTTATTTTATGGTTCGCCAATTATTTTTATAAAAGGCAAAAATATTTTCCTTTACCCCTTAAGTTTGTTAACTCCCTGCCGATAACTCCTATAAGGGTGTTTACGCCCCCTTAAAAAAGGAAGGAGCATCAGGGCTATCAGCGTTATCAGCAAAGTATATTTACTAAATGCATATCGCAAGCAGAACAGCGAGCCCCAGCAGGCAAAACCCGCCCGCGGGGATCATGCTGATCATAAACCTGCAGTGCGCCAGGCAGCGGCCGATCAGTTTATGCCTGCTGAAAAAACCTCTGCCCGCATTTTAGAGCTGAACCGTTATCTCGGTGATGCCCGCGCTTCGGTTGAGCTGGTTAAAACCGTTAAAGATGCCCTGGGCGAAATTGAATCCGTTTTGCACCGTATGCGTAAACTCTCTGTGCAGGCTGCCGCTGAAAAAGTATCACCCTTCGAGCGGGCCCTGGCCCAGAAAGCTGTTGACAACTGCATTACCGAAATCGACCAGATTGCCGCCGCAACCGAAATAAAAGTTGCCCGGCTAGCGGGTCCTCTTTCGCCTGATCCCCTTAACCCCCTGCACTAGACAAGCTAAAGCTCAGCCGCTATTCCCCTGCATAGTATATCCCCTGGCTTACAACCGGCTTTTCTTATAACAGGTCTGCCAGTAGATTCTCTGTACAGCTGCTTAATAAACCTGCTCCTGCCAAACAACTGTATTTCCTCCCGGCAAATCAGCGAGTTGTTTCTGTGCGCACCTGTTTAAAGTTTTCCCTGCTGCTTATTTCTTTTGAAATAGCACAAAAAATTATTTAAAAAAATTTAATTTACCCCTTAATTAAATTTAACCCCTGCCGATAACCTACTATAAGGGTGATTATACCCGGGTTCAAAAAGGTTTCAACCCGCCGCGGGCGGCACCCAATAAGCTCGGGAAAGGAGGCTTCTACCAGGGGGTTAAATAAAAGAGCACCGGCAGCACTCCCGGGGCAGGAAGAAATAAAAAACGGCACAGACGCCGAATAAAATTCAATCACGGAGGATTGAAAACAATGAGAATTAATCAAAACATATCAGCTTTAAATGCCTATCGTAATTTAGTAAATACAGACAACCGTTTAAACAAATCCCTCGAGCGCCTCTCGTCCGGCCTGCGCATTAACCGCGCTGCCGACGATGCCGCCGGCCTGGCCATTTCTGAAAAAATGCGCGGCCAGATTCGCGGTTTAAACCAGGCCATGAGGAACGCCCAGGACGCTATCAGCCTGATCCAGACCGCTGAAGGCGCCCTGAACGAAACCCACTCCATTCTGCAGCGTATGCGTGAACTATCGGTGCAGGCGGCCTCGGATACCCTGACCTCATCCGACCGCATGGAAATCCAGAAGGAGATCAACCAGCTTACCGCCGAAATCGACCGTATCGCCAACACCACCGAGTTCAACACCAAGAAACTCTTAGACGGCAGCACAGCGGCGTTGACCAGCTCTGACAACCTGAAGACCAAGGTCTTTATGCGCGATGGTTTGCGTACCATCGATCAGTTCGGCCAGAAGGCTGTCGGCGGGGGCAACTACAAGCTGGAGATCACAGCAGATCCCGGCCTCGGTCAGGTGCAGAAGACAGACATTATGAAGATCAAGCACCCCCTGCAGATTGAGACATCGAGTATCGTTGATGGCGAGTATGGGGAAGGCAGGTTAGCCAATGCAGTTGTAACTGTAACTGCGGGCGCAGCACATGCAGATGAAGCCGATGATGCCTTCAGACTGACCTTTGATTTCGGTAATGGCGATGTCTGGTATATCGAACAAAGCGATTTACAAAGTTATGACGCTGCTGCTATTCAGTCTGCCATACAGGGTCATGCCGAACTTAATCAGCGCCTGACTGTAGAAGAAGCTTCTGGTGAACTTACCATAGAAGCCAAAGATTCCGGCCAGGATTTCATCATGACTGCAACACTTACCTCGGGTGCAAGTGGTGATGGCACTAATGAGACTTTTGCATTTGGAACTTTAACGGTAGGTGCAGAAGATACTACATATGCTGCAACTATTAACACTGACAGTGGCAACTATGCTGATCAAACAACTTCTGGTATTGTATATGAGCAGGCCACCCAGAACATCACCTCGGTGGGAATTGAAAGCGGCGAAATGATGCGCCCGGGGTATTATGCTATTGAAACTGCGCGCGGTGCTGACGCAAATGCAGGAGCGGCAGTAAACCTCGTTAGCAACTTTACTTCTTCTGGGGTCGATTTAGTCAACACTCTCGGTGTGTCTTCAGATACATCTAGAAATGCTTCAGTCCTCTTGGAAGTCGTAAGTGTTGATTCTGCTAATAAAACAGCAGTTATCCGGACCAAGACTCATGAAACTACAACCGCTGGAGCCCAAACCAGCACAGACTGGCTTCAATCTACAGTTAATTTAGGAGACCATACTTCAGCTACAACTAGTGTTAATTTCGGCAGTTTCACTGCTAATGTTACATTTGCTGATACCGGTGATGTAGCGGCTGGTGACAAAGTCGTCTTGGAATATAAGGCTGCGGCAGCAAGCAATAATCAAAGCACCGCAACCCTGCAGCGCAGTGCCGACCAGGGTGTCACTTATAATGATGAAGCGAATCTGGTTCTTAACAACGCTCTCTTCGATACAGCCGAAATTTCCTGGAACCTCTTCCAGCTCGACAGCCTGACCGGAACATCTTACGATTCAAGCTTCAAGCTGAACACCGGTGCTTTCTTCCACACTGAAGAGGTTGCTGCCACGTTCCAGGTTGCAGCCGCAACCGAACTGGACACCTCGGTTATCGGTAATCTGGCTGATACTGATACGGCAATTCAGGATATCGACCGCTTCTGGGATGCCAGCGGTAACTTCCTTGTTTCCAGCCCGCAGACGATTACCCTGGTGCAGGGCGATGGTAATACCACTTCCTTTACTATCTTCGGCACTGATACAATTGGTGAGATTCAGGATAAACTGAACAATGCCATTCACAACGGTCTAGGTCAAAAGGATGTTCCCAACACAACCGCCGACAGCTATGTTCGTTATGTAACCAGTGAGAATAAGCAGGATGCCGGGTTTTTCAGTGTTGAAGGAACTTACATTATTCAGTCCGCGGTAACTGGTAAAGACGGTGAAATAACCTTCGTTGGTGACGATAACGTTATTAACGCTCTCAGCCTTACCACTATTCAGAAGTCAAGTGAAACTCAGTACACTGTAACCGTAACAGATGCTCACGACAGCAGGGTAGTGGCCGAAGATGTGAAGATCTCCGGCAATATGCTGGTCGGAGTTGTTCACAGCGCTGTGGATGTCAAGTTCGATGCCATGGCCGGGCTTACTTTTGGTATTAACGAATCCGACGCTGAAGGGGTATTCCAGTGGAGCCAGTCCCCTGACTCCTATGAGACCTTTGTCCACCTGGCCGACAACACCCAGGTCTTCCACATCGGGGCCAACCCGCTGCAGGATATTGCAGCAGCAATTGGCGATCTGAGGGCAGAAGCGCTTGGCGTTAACAACCTGTTGGTTACAAACCGGCCGGTTGCCAACCAGGCGATAGCTACTATCGACAGGGCTATCGGTCAGGTATCAAGTGAGCGTTCCAAACTTGGGGCCGTTCAGAACAGGCTGGAGCACACCATCAACAACCTTGGCGTTGCAGCAGAGAACCTGACCGCTGCCGAGTCCCGCATCCGCGACCTCGACTTCGCCATGGAAATGATCGAGTTCACCCGCAACCAGATCATGATGCAGGCTGGAACTGCCATGCTGGCCCAGGCCAACATGAAGCCGCAATCAGTCCTGATGCTGCTCGGGTAAAATAACACAGGGGGACGGTTCTTCTGTGCTAATAATTACCAGGCCATAACAGGAACCGGCCGCTCTGTTTCAGAACATTTGCTACCCCTCATTCACCCTTCCCCGCCGGGGGAGGGTGAGCAGGGGAGGTAAGCTAAGCTTTATCACCGGCTGCGGCCAGTCGCCTTCATTCAGGAAGCGCTGACCGGCCGGAGCTTTAAAGCAAAAGAGGTGATAACCATGAAAGTTGACGGTATCGACCCCCTGATCCTGAACAGGGTCAAAGACCAGACAACTAAACCGGCAGTACAGGAAGCGGAACGATCAAACGTTCAGCAGACCAGGATTAAACAGCAGCAGGAACAGGCCCGTCAGGCCCAGGTAATGCTGCAAAGTGACCAGGGTATGCTGCAGGAAATTGAAGAAGCGATCATGAAACTGAACGATACTGCCGAAGCGATGCAGTTAAGCTTAAGATTTTTGATGCACCGCGATTCAGAACGCTGGATGGTCCAGGTGGTCGATATACGACACGACGAAATAGTGCGCGAAATCCCACCAGAGAAAATACTCAACGTTGTAGCTCAAATCCAGGACCTGATCGGCGTGCTGCTCGACGAGCGGCGCTGATTGCAGAACCGATAATAAGTAAATAAGACAGGGGACGGTTCTCTGTCTTACCGGACCAGGTAAGACAGAGAACCGTCCCCTGTCTTGTTGCAAGTTTTTGCTGTTACTAGTTAAGGCTTTTTTAATGTTCCGTCATGCTCACCACAGTTTCTTAAAATAATACCTTTATCATCACGGTTAAAGGTTATGCGCAGGCTCATCCCTGCAGATGCTTCCCAGATATCAGCTGTACCCTTGATGCGCTTAATTCTCAGGGATGGATGATTGATATTGTGATCCATTGCCAGAATTGCCTTCTTGATTCTCGACTGCTGTTTCGGATCAAGCTTTTTATAAGCTCGCTTGAAACGCTCTGTCCTTCTAAAGGTCATTGATCCAGATCCTCTGTTAAATCCTTGGCGCTGTTATAAGTTTCAACTCGTTCGGCCGCAATATCTGCTGAAGCTTCTTTTTCTCCCTTCTGCCATTCTTTTTCCCAAAACCAGGCCTGTTCGGCCGGGATAAGTTTCATTGGGACAAGAACAATTTGGTTGCCTTTCAGCTGAACCTGTAGAATATCGCCATCTTTTAATTCGAGGTCATGTTCTTTTAACAGCCCCAAACTGATTACTCCGCGTTTCTGAACAGCTACATTACCGATTACACGCCCCATTTTAGCAACCTCCCGTTGTACTGCAATGCAGAAATGCAGTTAAACTGCACCATAAGTATAGCCTGCCTGCTTAAACCTGTCAAATAGTAAGACAGAGAACCGTCCCTTGTCTTATTCCCCGGAAAAGCAGGAAATGGGCCCGAGTTGTAGAAATAATCAAAAAGAAAGGGTATAATCTCTTTGCCAGCCTTAAAAGTTTGAAGAAAGCAGGCTAAGCCCATGCGAGTGGAAAGCACTGTTTACCAGAACCCCGATCATTATACCAACCAGGGCACGAAGCCCCGGCTTCGTGATGCGGATGGAAAGTCCGGTTATGACCGCTTTGCCCGGGGTGGGACAGATGAACTGAACCCGGAAACCACTGCGGCGGAACAGCGTCAGGCGGACGAAAAAGAAGCCCGTTCGCTTTCCGGTTACAACCTGGCGGAAGATGCCGGGGAGAAACTGCTGCAGAGAATAAAAAAAGCGATCGACGAGATGAACCGGTCGGCTGAACTAAATTATGTATCGCTGCGTTTTGAACTGCACGAGGAATCGCACCGCTGGATGGTGCAGATTATCGATATTATGGAAGATGAAGTGTTACGTGTTATTCCCCCTGAAGAGCTGCTCGACCTGGCCGGGCAGATTGAGAAAATGACCGGCGTTTTGCTCGATACCCACCGCTGATTAAACTGTAATTCACTTGATTAATCTTTTTTCTTCTCCACGCCCTTTTTCGGATCACCCCTTTAGGATTTTAACCACCCGGCGATAGTATAGTATGAACGCTATATTTCGGGGGTGGATTTTTTGACCTACAATACAGCAGTACAAAGCAGTAACTATTCCGGGCGGCAGCAGGCGGCTAAAACGGCTCTTCTGCGCAGCCTGGTTGAAGAGAATATGTCTGCAGAAGCCAGGCAGGCCCTGGAGGACTGCTTAGAAACCCGTCCTTATGACGGGGAACTTAAAATACATTACATTGATATTTTAATCAAGGCCGGCAAATTGGGTGATGCCGAAAAACTGCTTGAAATTGAGTTGCAGCGCCAGCCCGATCGCTTTGATCTCCTGTTCAGGCTGGGCCGTATCGATGAAATCCGCGGGCAGAATCTGAGCGCCGCCGATCTGTTCCGCCGGGCTGAGGCAGAAGCAAAAATTGCCGCTGATAAGCGGGAAGTCCGGTCGGCGATCGACCGGGTCAGGGAAAAGGTTAGCAGTGATGTTGTTTTTACCCCCGACAGCTTTACCATTAACCTGCTCGGCAACAGCTCCCCGCTGAATCTGCAGTATAAATTAAAGCAGCAGCAGATACGCCGGACCTTGTTTGAAACCCTGCTTGCAGAAATTGACCCCCGTTCGAAGAGCGTTCTTGAACTGGAATGCGATTCGGGCCTGGTAGCACGCAACCTGGCGGCTCACGGGCTGAAAGCTGAAGGCACGGCAGAAGAGATGACCGATATTGTCCTGGCCATTGGGTTTGAATACGTGGAAATGTTGCGTAAAGCCGGCAGCCTGACCCCTTCATACTCAAGGTTTGAAGCAAAACCGGGTGCGATTAAAGAACTGGACAAATACGACCTGGTTCTTTTACTGCCCGGACGTTTTCAGTGGTACCGCGACCGTGGGGTTAACACTACCGCCGAGCTGGTTAAAAAGCTTGCGGCAAAAAGTAAGCGGCAGTTATTTTTCTACATTCCCGGCGTTGAAGGTAAGGGTGAGGAAGAGGCCCGGCAATTTGAGGATATGCTGCTCGAGCAGCTGATGGAAAGCAGTTTGCCTTCTCCTCCCGGGAAAGTAGCTATGCAGGGCGGAGGCAGTCTTTACCGTATTAACCGGCGCCAGGCTGCAGCCGGTGAGAAGGAAAAACTGCTGCCCCGGGGGTTGAACCTGTCCAACAGTCGTTCGACCGTGTTGGAGGTAGAGCTGGCTAAATGCCGCAGCCTGAACGGTTTCAGTTTCGGCGGCGGCGGGTGGAACCATTTTTCTGCCCTGCTGGAAGAGCTGCTGGCAAATCCGGACCTGGCCTATGAAGAAAGCATCTTGAAAAAGTTTTACGACTGCTTTCAACCAAAAAACAGGCAGGAGCAGCTGTTCGGCAGTGAAGGCGAAGCCCTGCCCCCCCTTGACCGGGGCTGGACCCTGCTGCCCTGGGTTGACACCAAGAACCGCAGCTTCAACCCGCTTGAATCGCCCCAGCTCAACGGAAAGGGTAATCCCCACTACGGGCCGAACAAGGTTGAATTCGGGCAATATGTCTGCAGAAGGCTGCTGGCCGGCTATATGCTGATCAGGGAATACGGCTACCTGCCGGAAATTTTCCCCGACGGTTACATCCAGGGTTACCTGTTGAAAGATGGAGATGATTATCGCTTTTACGTTAACGAGGGGCAGCATCGCATAGCGGCTTTGGGTCTGCTCGGTTACGGAGAAATTAAGGTTAAATACAACCCCGACTTTTTACCGGTGGTTGATCTTAAAAATATCAGGCAGTGGCCCCAGGTGCGGCGGGGGCTCTACAGCGAGGAAACCGCCGCCAGGGTTTTCCGCCACTACTTCGAAGAAGATGGCAGCAGCCGGGCCCGCCAGCTCGGCCTGATATAATAATAAGACAGGGGACGGTTCTCTGTCTTATCAAAATGAACCCGCTATTATCAAGATGGAACCCGCTAAGACAGAGAACCGTCCCCTGTCTTACCCTGTCTTATTCAGGAGGTGTTACAAATGGATAAAAAGATTAACATTTACAAGACCATGCTTGAACTGGCCGATACCACCCTGGAGGGGGTGGAGCATATCCACTCCCGGACCATGGAGGGGCGCTTCGATGAAACGGCCGAACTTTTTACCGATGTGGCCGATTCTTTTCACGAAATGAAAAAGGCCCTGCACTGTTATCATCCCGGTTATGGCGAAAGCTCTCTGGAGCTGCTTTCGAAAGATGTGATCAGCGGCATGCAGCTTTTGCTATCGGCTTACGAGGGCGATGCCGATGTGCGCCCCATGGTGGTGCTGCAGTTTTCCCTGGTGCCCGGTTTTCGCCGCTGGCATGAGGCGCTGCAGGAGGAACTGAACGGCCTCTGCGCCCCGGCCATGAATTAAGCCCATAGGCTGGTGGCTATAATTTTGCTAATACGGCATGCATCCCCGCTTTTTAAACAACGGCAGGGGAAGATGTCTTTTCTTGCTGCCCTAAAACTGTTAACGGGGGGCAGGTTTTTCTATGGAAAGTGATCATATTTTTATTCATCGCAACCAAGAGGATTCTTTAACTGTTTGCACATCACCGGTAAAAAAAGCCGGTAGAGTGAAAAAATATTTGAAAAATGCTATGATATAAGGGCGAAGGGAGTGTTGTTTCCGATGCCGGACGATTTTATAACAAAAGATCTAACCTGCAGGCTCTGCGGTAAACAGTTTAATTCGCTGGTAGTCAGGAAGAGCGCCCAGCCTGTGCTGAAGACCGACAGCGATTTCTGTATTCACTATGAAAGGGAGACTCCCTACTTTTACAATGTTTTTGTCTGCCCTGCCTGCGGTTATGCCTTCCTGGAATCATTTGAGAAAAAACCGGGTACAAAAATGCGGGAGAAACTGACCCCGCTTCCCGATTTCTTTTCTGATAAACGCGATGCCCCCACCGCCCAGCTGGCCTACAAGAGAGCGATTGAGTGCGCTAAAATGCAGAAGGAGAGCGATATGGTTTTGGCCTCTCTTTACCTGCAGTTGAGCTGGATTATGCGGGTTAAGGGTGACGAGAAGGCAGAAAAAGAAGCGCAGGGCGAGGCCCTGGCCTACTACAAGGGGGTTTACGAGGAGTCTGACCTGGAGGACGCTTCCAGGGTGATGTACCTGATCGGCGAACTTAACCGCCGCCTCGGTTACCTTAAAGAAGCAGTATACTGGTACTCACGGGTGGCTAATGATAAAAATAGCAACCAGGCGACCAGGAGAATGGCCCGTGATGCCTGGCAGTCTCTGCGCGATTAACGAACGAAAATACTCCCGGTCAGGATAAAATTTTTGCCCCTGCTCAAAAGGGGCTTAATTATTTCCCTAAACCGACGATACTATGGTCAGGAGGAGGGATTTGCACAATGAAAAGCCCGCTAATCAAAAACGAAACCACATATTTCAATGAATTGTTTGAAGAAGACCACAGCCTGAAAATTAACCACCCTGCCGTGCAGAAGATGCAGAAACTGTCCGGACGGAAAGCATGGGTTTCCCCGACAGCGGTAGAGAGGGTTGAAGTTTACAAGGAGTGCCACCGCCTCGCAGATGATCTCTATCATCTGACCGGCAGTAAAAAGGTAATTGCCCAGGTCATGCGTTTTGGTGAAATGCTCCTGGCAAAGAAGCACGGCAGCAGCGTCCAGGCTAACCAGTAGCAATTCATTTAATAGCTTTATGATATTGGCCGCCAGTTGTTCAGGTTATGAACAATGGGTGGCTTTTTATTTGTTTTTAAACTAAACGGGATTAAAAATTCAAAAGAACGGGGTTCAGGCAGTTTCATGGTTATGGCGACTCTTCAATCGTAATTTTTACCCATACCGCAGGAAACCAGGCTGAAAATTTTTTTTGCAGCTTATAAAGGCTGATTAACCGGCACTTTCATCTCCTGCAGGGAGGAATTGTCCCCGGTGGGCAGGCTTAATTTTTTAAGGGGGCCGACGATATTGTTTCAGTGAAAAGATCTGCTTCCCGCGGGTTGCCGTTATTGGGCATGTTTTCAACCGCGGGAGTATAGTAACAAATAAATATTCACTTGCCAAAGCCACAGAATCCCCATTCTGCCTGGCTTATTTCCCTATTATTTCATATTTTCAAGAAACCGCTATAATAATAAATATTTAACTTAAAAGCTTAACTTTGTCATTTAGGTGACGATAACGGCGTTAAAGGAGGCTTGATCAAAATGAGGATTAACACAAACTTGTCGGCGTTAAATGCGTACCGAAATCTATCGATGACTGACAACCGTCTCAGTAAATCACTGGAACGACTGTCATCGGGATTACGCATCAACAGGGCTGCCGACGACGCCGCCGGTCTGGCCATATCTGAGAAGATGAGGGGCCAGATCCGCGGGCTTAACCAGGCATCGCGAAACGCCATGGACGGCATATCGCTCATGCAGACTGCTGAAGGAGCGTTAAATGAAACCCACGCTATCCTGCAGCGTATGCGTGAATTGTCAGTACAGGCTTCAAGTGATACATTGACTTCGTCAGACAGGATTGAGATTCAAAAGGAGATCGAACAGCTGATTGCCGAAATTAACCGGATCGCCAGTTCAACTGAATTCAACACGAAAAAGTTGCTGGACGGTTCGTCGGCTGCTTTAACCAGCACCAGCGATCTGAACACCAAGATCTTTATGCGCGATGGCCTGCGCACTATTGATCAGTTCGGCCAGAAGGCGGTTGGCGGGGGCAACTACAAGCTCGACATCAGTGCCATGGCCGGCCGGGGCGAAGTGCAGAAAACCGACATCATGAAGGTAAAGCATGCAGAGGCTGCCATGGTGGCAGAAAATGAACACCTGGGAGCAGCATCTTTTTCAGGTATGCTGGCTGGTATTAATACGGATGATGAATTCACACTAAACTTCAGGATTGACGGGGTGAATTATAGTGTATCCTACACCGCCGGCTCTGCTGATATTGATGATGAAGGGGCTGCTCTTGCTGATGCAATCAATGCTTTACCAGGGTTAAATGATCTGGTAACTGCTGCTTGGGATACAGACACTCTGACTATCATCAGAGACGAAGCAGGTGAAAATTTCCAGCTGGGCTGGGAATTGAGCGGTGGCACTCTCGATGGTGCAGCATCCCAGGATCTAACCATATACGCTCCCGCTGATACCAACGTAGAGGACCTTTCCTTAAATGCCCTCGGTTTCATGGCCGGCGAATACACAGTTGACACTGATGATAGCCTGGGTTTAAACGCTTATGCTGTTATCAATACCCAGGTCTATTCCAAGGATGGTAATGATCTGTTTGCTGCAGTTCCTACCTCTCTGACTGCAGCCAATGCTGCATCAAACCTGTCGTTGCTCCTCGAAGTAACGGGAGTAAACACAACTACTGCAGAGGTGACTGTGAATTACTCATACACCCAGATTGACAAAGATGGCACTGTGAGCACCGGCAGCGGAACCCGCACTCTTGCAACCGGAGCCAACGCTGACATACAGTTTGGCAGTGTAAACTTTGACACTTTCAATTTGCAAGCAGCTGCCAATTTCAATGTTGGCGACAAGCTGGTTGTAAACAGTAGTGCAAATGCTGCTACAGATGATGATGGTGTCAATTTTAATCTTGATGGAAGCACTGTTGCACAGTTTGTGTTTGACGATACAACTATCAATGATACCACTCAAACTTTCAATTTTTACCAGTTGGATGGAACTACCGGTGAATCGAAGCTGTCTGAAATCGATCTAGCATTTGGGACCCTCAGCACGGAAACAAATGCAGCAGGTTTCACTGTTAGGGAGGGCGTAGGATTAGGCCATGTAGCAACTATAAACTCGGCCATTTACGATATCGACCGTTTCTGGGATGCCAACGGCAACTTCCTGGTCCAGGACCCGCAGACGATCAACCTGGTGCAGGGTGATGGCAAGAAAACCTCAATTACCATTTTCGGTTCCGATACAATTCATGATATTGAGGAAAAACTGAACCGGGCTGTACATGAAGGCCTGAGCCAGAAGTTATTTAACAATGATCCTACTTCTTATGTCCGTTATGTTACAGAAGATGTAGTTGAGGACCAGGGTTTCTTTACCGTAAAGGGCACCTTTGTAATCCAGTCTGCTGTAACCGGCAAGGATGGGGAAATTCGCTTCAGCGGCGACGAGGGGGTAATCAACGCCCTCAGCCTGACCACCCTGCAAAACTCGACTGAAAACCAGTTCAACGTTACTGTTACCAACGCCCACTTCCCGGAAGAAGTAATTGCTGAAAACACCAGGATTGTCGGCAACTTGCTGGTCGGGGTGGTTCATCCCAATGTTGATGTTAAATTCGACCCCATGGCCGGGATTACCGTTAATTTAGATGGTAATTCCTTTGAGTGGCAGTCGAGTGGAACAGACAGTATCTTTATTCACCTTTCCGACAATACCATGGTCTTTCATATTGGGGCCAACCCGCTGCAGGATGTGGGCGCTGCCATTGGCGATATGAGCGCCGAGGCCCTGGGTGTGGATAACATCCTGGTTACCAACCGCATGTCGGCCAACCGGGCTTTAACCCAGGTTGATTACGCCATCGGCCGGGTATCTTCCGAGCGGGCCAAGCTGGGGGCGGTGCAGAACAGGCTTGAGCACACCATTAACAACCTTGGTGTGGCAGCCGAGAACCTGTCGGCGGCTGAATCCCGCGTCCGCGACCTCGACTTTGCCCTTGAGATGGTTGAGTTTACCCGCAACCAGATCATGATGCAGGCCGGAACTGCCATGCTGGCCCAGGCCAACATGAAACCGCAGAGCGTATTAATGCTGCTGCAGTAAGTATTGGCGGCGGGAAAGCAGGTAACTGCCTGCTGAACTAAATGCTTTAAAAAAAAATAATTTCCCCTCCCTCCCAACAGCTGGCTTAAATAAAGCTGCAGGGGGAGGGGAAAAATAATTAAAAAGTTCAGTAAATCAACTCTGCTTGCCCCGGCGAAGGATGATCAGGTAATCAGATTAAAAATAAGCAGTTTGGTCCTTTAGTTTTTTATGGTAGTGACGATATTAAGAGTAAGGTGGAACAAGTGTTATTACCGCCGGTTTAAGAAATAACGAGGTGATAGCAATGAGAATCGACAGCATAGGAGCTTACCAGGCCGGTCAGCAGAGCGAGCGCAAGGCTCGCCCGGAAGTCCGTGAAGTTAAGGGTTCGGAATCTGCCGTCCACACCTCGCAGCGTTCGGTTCGGTTTCAGAAACACCAGGGCGCTGAGCGCTGGATGGTCCAGGTGGTCGATGTTTACAACAACGAGGTTATCCGCGAGATTCCCAACCGTAAGATGCTCGATGTTGTAGGCGAGATGAAAACCCTGATCGGTAAAATGCAGGATGTTAAAGCTTAACAAACAGCTGCGGGCGTGGAAATCTGCGCCCGGGCTGATTTTTTCAGGCAATCCGGCAGGACAGTAACAGGCCAGCCGGATCGGTAATAAACGGCGGTTTTTGGGCCGGGCAAAGGGTGGTTTGCAATGACTGTAAGCGTGCTCGGAATAGCATCGGGGATTGATATAAACAACATCATCAGGGAGCTGATGGAGGTTGAGCGTCAGCCTATTTATCGTAAAGAAGCGCAGATTGAGCGCACCGAGCAGATTGCCGAACTGTGGCGCGAGGTTAATACCCGCCTTGATACTTTAAGCCGCACTCTCTCTCCGCTGCAGAGTGAACTTACCTTTACCGCTCCCGTGCCTGTATCAAGTAACGAAGATGTGTTGAGGGCCAGGGTCAGCGGTAACCCGGTGGAGGGAAGCTACCGCTTTAACGTGAGCCAGCTGGCCAGCTATCACAGTGTGGCCTCTAACCCTCCCAATGCAGGCAGCAGGATTAACAGTCCCGATGCTGCCCTGGGCTACAGCGGCACCTTTTATCTTGGCACCGCCGGAAACCCCGACGGAATCGACAGCCTCACCTTTAGTTCAACCACAAACGACTGGCTGCGCGGTAATTTTGGCGCCGGCTTCCAGGCAGTGGTCGATGGCTCGGCAGCAAGTGTTTATGCCCTCGACGTGGAGAACCTTGTTTTCAGTAGCGCCGACGAGTATGCCGGGGCGGAAGAGATCAGGGTTTACCTCGATTCTTTCGTAGGTGCCGAAGATGAAGATTTAATGGCAGAGCTGGAAAGCTATTTTGCCGACAAGGGCTGGAGCGGGATCGACCTGCAAAATGACCCCCTCTTTACCATTACTTATGACGGGGGAAGCGAAGAGTGGCTGGTTCGTAACGCCGCCGGTGGGGATTTTGCCTTTTTGGGTGATCACCCCCTGGGTACTTTCAACTTGCGCGGGGAAGTGCTGAATGATACCGGGGAGATAGTAGCAATTAATAATTTTGATTTTCAAATCCGGGACAGTGTTGATGAAACAGGTTTTATTACCATTGATGATGATGATTCGCTGCTTGAAATAGCCAATAAAATCAATGCCAGGGCTCCGGAAACGGGTGTTATTGCATCACTGGTGCAGCCCAACCAGGGTGATTACCGCCTGGTGCTGGAGAGTACGGTTGAAGGAAAAACAGGTGCAATTCAAGCCTATGATTATAACCCTCTTGATGCGGCCGGGACTACTGCCTACGGGTCGGACCAGGTTCTGGCCGGTTTGAACCTGCTTAGCCCTGCTGAAAATGCAGCGGCGCCCGTTTTTGCGCTTGAAACTGAAACAGCACAGGATGCCGTTTTTACCCTGAACGGGTTAACCATGAGCCGCAGCAGCAATACCTTTACCGATGTTATTGCCGGGTTGGAGATTACCCTGGCTGGTATAGGCTCTTCCACCCTTGATATTACTCCCGATCTAGATGCCGCGGTGGAGGAGATTAACCTTTTTGTGCAGGCTGTGAACGAAGTTAATTCGTACCTGCGCGTGCTGCAGAAAAACGAGGAAGGCCCGCTGCAGGGCAGCAGCGATTTAATGAGAATTGAAAGGCAGCTGCGCACCCTGATCCACGGGGTGGTTTCCGATACCCCGGGCAGCACCCACGTGGCCGAACCTTTAGCTTACTCCGGTGCCGCCGGTTCCGGAACCAGCGCTGCAGCAACCGGGCAGTACAGCGGTACTGCTTCAAAAATTGAACTAACCTATTATGCTTCAACCGGAAACTGGCGCTACAACGGTGAAACATTTAACTCTGGCGATACTATTGACGGGGTAACGATTAATATCGGGTCTGGAACCCCTTCAAATCTGGCTACTTTGACCCTGAACGTGGTGCCACCCTCGGAACCGCTAACCTATAACAGCCTCTCTTCGATCGGCATTATGGCTTCTGATGAAGAGGGAATTCTTGTTGTTGATGATGCCAAGCTGCGTGCCGCCCTGGCTGATAAGCCACTTGATGTTTTCCAGATGTTCGGCCGGGAAGCTATAGTTGACCCTTCCGGGATAATAAGGAATAAACCGGGGCTGGCCCACCAGATGGAAACATTTACCCAAAATATGATCGGGCGGAACGGCGTGGTGCCCAGCCGCCAGGATTACCTGCAGCGCCAGATTACCATGTATCAGGAACGCATAGAGATGCTTGAGCGGAGGATGGAGATCCGGGAACAGCGCCTGGTACGCCAGTTTACCTACATGGAGCAGTACATCAACCGTATCCAGGAACAGACCGGGTTGATGACCACTTTCGAAACATTAATGACCCAGCAGCAGGAATAAAAGTTTTTAGAATGGAGTGATCATGAATGTCAGCAGTTAGAGATCCTTACCAGAACTACAGGCAAACCCAGGTGGAGACCGCCGACCAGGCAACCCTGCTCCTGATGCTTTACAGTGGTGCCCTTAAATTTCTCGGGCAGGCCCGCCAGGCCATGGAAGATAAAAATGTGGAAGAAACAAACCGCCTGATCGGCCGGGTGCAGGACATTTTATGTGAACTGATGGGCTCGCTTAATCCCGACCTGCCCGAAATATCGGGCAGCCTTTTCCAGTTATACGAGTACATGCATCACCTGCTTGTTCAGGCCAACATCAAGAAAGATGTTGAGAATATCCGGGAAGTTGAAAAACAGCTCACCGCGCTTCTTGAAGCCTGGCAGGCAGCTATTAAGCAGGAAAAAAGTGAAGAAGAGCCTGCAGAAGAAGCTGTATCTTCAGTCAACCTGGAAGGGTAGCTGATGCCCTGAAGGGCAGCGGGTTAAAGACCAGGTGGCAGGGGATAACCCTGCCTCCTTTATTTAACCAGCACAGGCAGGGCAGGAGCAGACGTTTTAAAAAGGATTTCCGGCATTTCCGGATAAATAGTAAAAAACGCCGTTCATTGACCTGGGAGGGAGTCACAATATGAAGGATCAACCCGTTGTTGTAAAAATTGCGCTGGCCTACCTGCCGGCTGCAGTTCTGTTCATCATCCTGGGCAGGCTGCCCTGGTGGGCTAACATCTTAATTGCCCTGGCCGGTTTGGCGGCCGTAATTATGCTGTGGGTTTTTCTTTTTGACCGCGAGCTTAAACCGGTGGCAAAAACAGGGAATGATCCCGACCTGCTCAACGAAGACCTGAAAGAAATGCTGATCGATACTGCGGCCGCGGGCAGCACGCTTCAGTTTTCGGCCAGGAGCCTTGAACGGAGGATTGAGGAGCTGCGCAGTTCGCTGGAGGAAATAACTACATCGCTGCAGGATCTTTCCGGGGCTGACCGTTACTCAGAAACAGCCCTGGAAAAAATCAGGGCCAGGCTGAGTGACCTCGAAACGCATGTCGGCGAAGTGATCGGGGCGGGCGATACATACCTTGAATATAACCGCACGGTGGAGAAACTGGCCGGGGAAAGCAGCCAGGTGCTGGAGCAAACGGCTGAAATGACTGCTGAAAACAGGGCAGCTGTCGAAGGTGCCTCCGGAGCCATGGAAGAGCTGGACCTTTTTGACCAAAAAATTAATTCGGTAATTAAAACAATCAGGGCTTTTGGCAAGCAGGCAAACACTTTGGCCCTGAATACCTCCATCAAGACTTCCCAGTCGGAAAGTGCTGATAAAGGGTTGGCCGTGGTTGCCGAAGAAGTATCCGACCTGGCTAATTATGCCTGCCGGGGTGTGGATAAAATAACTGCCCTGGCAGCAGAGACAGACAGCCTGATCGGCAGTTTGAGAGAAAAGCTGGAAATGTCGGCCGGGGCGGTTTCACTGCAGGATATGCAGATTAACTTGCTCAGGGAAACCCTGGAGAAGATTATTCCGGCAGTTGGCGAGGCAGTTCACCGCTTTTCACCGGTAGGGGAATCGTGTGTTTCCTTTAAAAATGAAGTGGCTGAAGCAGCGGAAGAGGCTGGAAATGCCGCCGCAAAAGTGCAAAACGCAGCTGCAGTTTTAACGGTAATTGGCGGGGCGGCTGCAGAGCAAAAGAGGCACCTTGACGGTGTCTGCGGCAGTGTATCGGCGGTGACAGGGAGGGTGGAGGAATTCAGGCAGAAGGCCGGGCGTTACGATATACCCCTGCTGGGTTACCTGGATCAGCCTGCCGACAAAGCCGGCGCCTACCTGTTCAGGCACTGGTACAGGCGAGACTGCGGTGGCGAGGTAATTTTGGTCGGCATTGAAGATAAAGCTGCCGCTGAGATGTATGATGCCATGGCCGAAGGGCTTTTCGACGCCACCATATCATGCCGGACCCCGGGTGAAAACGAAGAGCTGGTTAAGAGTTACGGGGACAGGCTGGAAATGCTGGGGACCAACCTGGCCGGCCTGCGCAGCGGTATGCTGGTCCCCGAGTATGTCAGCATCGGCACGATCGGGGTGTTGCGGCACAATAAAGAGGCTTTCGGCGGGGTGGTCTATGCAATGGAGGAGCATTCCCTGATCGGCAGCCAGGCCCGTGAAGCGGTTGAAGAATACAATGCTGAAATGGAGTTAAGTTACGGTGACCTGGATAGTATAACCGGTGCGCTTGATCGGGCTGTTGCAGAGAAGCGTTGGGTTGTTGTAACCGGTTGGACTCCCGAGCCGCGGTTTGATGATTATCAATTGAAATTTCTGACTGACCCCAAGCGCTGTTTCGGCGGGGAACAGTTTATAAAAACCGTAACCAGGAAAGGGTTAAAAGAAGATCTGCCCCATTATTACCGGGCCCTGCAGAGGTTCCGCTGGGGACTCGAAGAGGTTTCTCTCTTTATGAAGAAAATAGGCGGGGGAAGCGATTATGACCAGGCTGCCCGGGAAATACTGGATGGTATTGAGTTCACCCTTCTCTAGTAGCTGCCACTTTTTAAAACTTACGATTTTTTGAAAGAGGAATATTATACTAACTTGGCGAAAATACCCCTGATCGGTAATAAGTCTGTCAGGGGTGATTTGTTATAAAAAAGAAACAGAAACCGGAACAGAAATCTCCTGAAGATAACCCGGATGTTGCAGTTGCCGCGGATAGCCCTGGCCAGGATGATTGTAATCCTGAAGTTCTCTGGTGCTATGACTGCAGTAAGCAAAGCTGGCACTGTATCAGCCCTTCCGTTGAACAGCTGACCGGTTACGCCGAAAACGAGGCGGTCAATTATCCCATTAAACATTTTATATCATCCCCGCACCAGTCTGCCCTGGAGGAGAGTATTACCACCAGGGGTGAACTGTTCTCATCAGGGGGCAACGGGGTTTCGGTTTATTATGACCGGGTGGAAATCGTCTGCCGAAATGGCAACCCGCGCTGGTGTGCAGTTTCTTCATATTTTATGAAGGGCGAAAATGGCAGTTTAATCCTGGCCGGTGTGATCCGCCCCCTGGACGAGCAGCCCTGTCTCGAAGATGCTTCTCTCAGCCCGGGTCATAAGTATCGTGAAATCCTGGCAACTATTGAAGAGGGTTATTACGAGACTGACCTGGAAGGCCGTGTGGTTTTTTTCAATGATGCTGCCTGCCGCATGTTTGGTTACACCCGCGATGAATTTGCGAATATCAGCTATAAAGATCTTTGCAAAGACCCTGCAACTGTTTTCAACAAGTACAGGCTGGTTTACCAGACAGGAAGACCTGAAAGCGGTTTTGTGATGGAAACGGCGCGCAAAGATGGCAGCTCAATTTTTATTGAAGTTTCAATATCCCTTATAAAAGCTTACGAAGGTAAGATCAGCGGTTTTCGTGGTATTGCCCGTGATATTACAGAGCGAATAGTTTTTCAACAGCAGCTTGAATTTTTGGGCATGCACGATCAACTGACCGGACTCTATAACCGCAACTATTTTGAAGAAGAGATGAAGCGGATTAGCAAGGGACGTGATTACCCGGTTACGCTTATTTCAGCTGATATCAATGGTTTAAAGTTGATCAATGATACAATGGGTCATGATCAGGGAGATCTGCTGATCAAAGCTGCTGCCGATGTTTTAAAGGATTCACTGCGCGGTTCCGATATTTTGTCCCGTGTGGGCGGTGATGAATTTACGGCGATCCTGGTAGGAACTGACGAAAAAACTGCCGACCGGATTATTAAGCGCATCCGCACTAATATAAAGCAGTATTGTAGCGATAACCCCGACCATTTTTTAAGCCTTTCCCTGGGTATGGCTACTGCCCCGGATAAAAGCATGCCTTTTCAGGAACTGTTTAAAAGAGCAGACGATGCTATGTACCGTGATAAGTACTCTCCCAGCTCGTCGGCAAAGGGCAAAATTATGAAGAGCCTGATGAATGCCCTGGCCGAAAAAGACTACATAGTTGATGGGCATGCCAGGCGGTTGACCCTGCTATGCCGTAAGCTGGGTCGCGAACTGGGTCTTTCACCGCGCCGCCAGGCCGACCTGGCCCTGCTGGCCCAGGTGCATGACCTGGGAAAGGTTGGCGTCCCTGATGCCATAATTTATAAAGAAGGGCCGCTTAACGAGAAGGAATGGGCGATCATGAAGCAGCATCCCGAAAAGGGCTACCGCATTGCGCTTTCTTCCAATTACCTGACCAACGTGGCCGGGTTGATTCTTAAACACCATGAACGCTGGGATGGAAGTGGTTATCCGCTTGGCTTAAAGGGAAGTGAGATTCCCCTGGAGTGCCGCATTCTTTCGGTAGTTGATTCATTCGATACCATGACCAGCTGCAGGCCGTATTGTCACTCGAAAAGCAGGGAAGAGGCCGTTGGAGAATTGAACCGCTGTGCAGGCAGTCAGTTTGACCCTGAAGTTGTTGAAGTTTTTATGGGAATGGAACCAGGCGAATTCTAATCAAAGCTCCGCCCCCGCTCTTGTTTTCGGCAGTTATAGTGCCGCCGTGCCTGCTGACAATTGCCCGGGAAATAGCCAGGCCAAGCCCGCTGCCCCGGCTGTCTCCGCTGTAAAAGGGATTAAACACCTTTTCTTCTTCGCCGGGTTGGAAACCCGGGCCATCATCTTCAATACTAATTACGTTCTCATCTATGGTAACTATAACTGAATGTTTTGCGTAGCGTATGGCATTGCCTAACGTATTTAACAGCAGGCGGTGCAGTTGTTCTGTATCACCCCGGATCATTGCGTTCCCGCTTCTGCTTTTAATCTCCAGGCGCAGGTTTTTTTCCATGGCCAGGCTGCGCAGGGCCTCTACCGCTTCTTCTACAGTTTCAATAAGGTTGAGCGGCACCGGTATATAATCGTCCTCCATAATTTCCATTTTCGACATGTAGATCAGCTGATCTACCAGGCTTTTCATCCGCTGCGATTCCCTGATAATTACCTCCAGGCTCCGGTTGGTTTCCCCCGGGGGAATAATACCGTCCCTTATTGCTTCGGCATATCCCTGGACGGACATTAACGGCGTTTTAAGTTCATGGGAAGCTTTCTGAAAAAATTCTTTCTGGCTGCGATCATAAGCGGCTAGGCGGTCGCTCATTTCATTAAAAGTTTCGGCCAGTTCTTCCAGCTCGTCTCCTGTATCAATGGCCAGTTTGCCTTTAAAACGCCGGGCAGAAAGCTCGATAGCACGGGTTTTCAGTTGACCCAGGGGTTTTACAATTAACCGGCTGGCAAAAAACCCACCGGCCAGTGAAAAGATGATGCCGGCCAGCAGGGAAAGGGCCAGTATGCCCAGGATAGCCCGGTTTAGCTGAACCAGGAGATCGGGCCTGGTATAGAGAACCAGTGCTGACCGGTTCTGTCTTCCATCCGGGGCCAGCGGGTATGATACAGCTATACATCCGCTGGTAATCAGCCTGTTATCCAGCTCCGGGTTGAAAGCAAGATCGAAAAAATTGTTTTCGGACAGGGATGAACCGGGCGGATAATTTTCTTCATCGCTGCTGTTGATGATCAGGCCGTTCTCCTGGATGATCAGGTAATCGGCATAGGCGATACGGTTGGCCTGGCTGAAAAAAGCCCCGCGCATGTGCCGACCTCCCGGCATGTTCTGGCTGAAATCAGTCCCGGAGAGGGTTTCAGCAACCCTTTGCAGGCTGGCAATAGTGTCGTTAACCAGGTACTGGCGAACGGTAAAAGTGAAAGCCAGGGTCAGGATGGCAAATGATATGAGCAGGATGGTTAGGTAACCTATAAATATTTTTTTAAACATCCAGCCTGTACCCGTAGCCCCGCACGGTAGTAAGTACCGGCCGGGCATCTTTCTCATGTAATTTTTTGCGGATTCTCTTAACGGTATCGTCAACTGCCCGGTTGTCGCCTTCATAATCATATCCCCACAACTTTTCCAGTAAAAGACTGCGGCTGAAGGAGCGGCCAGGTTCGGCGGCAAAAAGGGAGAAAAGATCGAATTCCCTGGTGGTAAAAACAGTTTCCTCACCGTTGACGGTAATTTTACGCTGCTCGGGGTAAATCACTATATTTTCAAGCGTAAGCGGTTTTTCAGAGTTTGCAGCAGGTTTCATCCGCCTGAAAATGTTATTTACCCTGACAACAAGTTCACGGGGGCTGAAAGGTTTAGCCAGGTAATCGTCTGCTCCCAGCTCGAGACCGACAACCCGGTCGAATTCTTCGCTGCGGGCGGAGACAAATATAACCGGAATGTCATACCTTTCCCTGATCTGTCGGCAAAGGGTCAGGCCGTCATGACCCGGTAGCATGATGTCCAGAATAAACATATCGGGGGTTTCCACAGCCAGGGCGCGGTTTAATGCTTCGGCCGAGGCAAAGGTACGAGTCCTGTAGCCTTCTTTTTCCAGGTAGCGCCGGATTAACTCCCGAATATTATCTTCATCGTCAACGACCCAGATTAAGCGCATATCTTTGCTCCCTAAATACTTATTTTAGAGTTAAATCCTTTATTAACAATAGTTAGTTCTATTATATAGCAATATAAATTAAACCGGCACCATGTATTGAAGCGGGTGCCGGTTTAATCATGCGTCGTGTTAATGCTTAGCGATTAAAACCACCGCTGCCTTTTTCACGGCCGCAGTTGCGCATTTCCTTTCCGCTGTTCTGATATCGCTCGGCAAATTCGGGTACGATTTCGCTTAAAGCTTCACGTTTCTCGTTCATGGCCTCGCGGCGTTCTGTGTGGGCCTGGTTGAAAGCATCATCATCACCGGTTTCCCGGGCTGACTGGAGCCTGTTTCGGATTGCTTCCATTTTGGCCCGGAAGTTTTCAATTACCTGCTCAAATCTTGCCTGTTCTTCTTCGGTCAGGTCTTCCCTGGGACAGCCGACTGAACTGCCTTGCGGGCCGAATCCATCTCCATAGGCAAATACTCCACCCGACATTACCAGCAATGATACAACCACAACCAGTGAAACCAGCATAGCTTTTTTCATTTCAATTCCTCCCTTGGGCAAAGCGCAGTATTTTGTTTACAGTAACAGTATAAAAAGTGGAAACGGCATTTTAACGGCAATTATATTAAGTTTTCTTAATAAAACAGCCGGGCCAGGGCAAAAGTCGAAAGCGTTGCTGATTCAGCCCTATGAAAAGGCTATAATTGACAGGTGTTTTAAATGTATGCAGGGAGGGAAATATTGTGAACGAGGTGCTGATTATTACCCTGATTGGCCTGCCGATGGGTCTGGGAGCATTTAACGGGGCCAGTCTTGGTTTTATTTCCCCGTTTTTCCTGTCGCTGGCCCTCGGCTTTGCCGCCGGTGCCATGCTCTATATAATATTTGGCGAACTTATACCCGGTGCTCACAAAACCGGTAACGGATATGCCGGTACTTTCGGCGCTGTTTTCGAAACTGTTACCGGGATTTTACTGCTTGCGGTTATCTGAAGCCAAACATAAAAGAAGCGGGGGCAGCTGCCCCCGCTTTCTGGTAATCACGAACGATACTTATTTTAAAATGATCGAACTAAACATACCTTGCGTGTCTTCATCAGTTAGATGATCTTCTCCGGCCAGGGTTATTTCAACCTTCTGGCCATCTTTGACGGCACTAAACTTGGTCTGCACCATTCCCGAAAAATCGAAAGTAGTGTAATAGAAGGTCAGTCCGTGCATGTTTATTTCCTGAACATCAGTACCATTGTAGCTGGAGGCAAAGTTTTCGATTGATTCCCTGGCGGAATCATCGCTCATTCCTGAACCCCGCACCCAGACTTCAACTGCCCGGCTCATGCCCTTGTAAGCCTGGAGCCCGCCGTCGATGTCCATAACTTCCCAGCCATCGGCAATTATCATCGAAACGTTGTCGGTCTCATGTCTTTCACCGGAAATTGAGGGCTGATCGGCTGCCGGTTCGGGGGCATCTCCACTGCTTTCAGAGGGAGCTGCGCTGTCGTCCGAGCCGCATCCGGCTATGAGCATTAATGCGACCAGGGTAAATACTAAAATTAAAAATGACCACCTGCTTGTTTTTTTTAAAGACATTGTTTCACTCTCCTTTAATTTTTTTATATTCAGCCCGGTTTAAACTGTATAAACAGCTTAAAGGGCGTAATTGGTTTTAATCGACCAGGGCCAGGGCGGTGTCGACAAAAAACTCCATGTCTGTTTCTTTATCAACCTGCATCTCCGTACGCACTTTAACCCCATCTGGTCCACCGGCCATTATTATAGCTTTGTATTTACCCGGGTATTTTGCCCACCAGCTTTCCAGGTAATCGGCAGCTTCAGTTAAAAAATTAAGGTCGGCTGGGCTTAAGGCATAGACAGCATATTTCTGAACCAGCTTATCTGGAAGCTCTTTGTTATTAACCCGCGGTATGTCAACCGGAAAATCGAGCCGCTTGAATATTTCAGCCAGAATAAAATCGGGCAGGGTAATGCCGTCGTGCGGCATGATAAGAAAATAATCCTGGTATTTTTTATCCACGATCAGCTCTGTTGATGAGCCAAGTTTCAGAGTTGTATCAGAAGTTTTTTCGATACTTTTAAGGTGTCGGGCCACCATTTCCCACCTGTTGCCCTGGCTGGTTAATCCACTCAACCTGTAGCTGATGTTTCTTTCTTCGTCTGGAACATTAAGGACCACGGTATTGTTATTGGGGGCATAATCCCAGCCCCGGGCCCGGGCAACTTCAGCCCGCTTGTTTTCTGACTGTTTACCCGATCGGGTTAGAAAATAAGCCATAATGCCAAGCCCTCCGAGAATAACCACCAGTGCAAGGTATTCCAATAGTATCCCCTCCCGCTCAGAAAGTTTTTAGCTGCTTTCCAGTGCTTTCATAATTGAATCGATGGAAAGCATTCCGTAATCGATTATTAATTCCCTGTTATCATCAGTGCCCAGGATCACTTTTTTATTGAGCATGCTTTTTTTTGCTTTTATGTTTTGAATCTTTTCACGGGGAATTACCAGGTACTGTTCTTCGTCGATAACCCTGAAAAAAGCTTTGTCAAAAATGGCGTTCAGGGATGTGTCAAACTTGGACAGGTAGATTATTCGCTTGTCGGTTATTGTTAGATCACCGAGGTAGCGTCCCGCATCAGGAATAATCAGGTTGGTAGTCCAGGTTCCCAGTTCCTTTTCTGACGGATCCAGGGGAAATTTGTTTTTTGCCATTAAAACCTCTCCCTTCGCTATTTTTCAAGCCAGGTATTTGAACAATTGTATAAATAATATATCTATAGGGGCTGAGTTTGCTATGAAGAAATTGCTGAATAATTGTTCATTATTGCCCTGTTAGTCAGGATTTATTGTTCACCGCTTTACGGTAAGCAGCTGGAGAGGTACCGGTGATTTTGCGAAACACCTTACTGAAGTGGCTGTGTTCCGAAAAACCGCAGAGGAAACAGATTTCTGTAATGGAGTAACTACTGTAGGTAAGCATTTCCTTTGCCTTTTCAATTTTCAGGTGAAGCAGGTATTCATGGGGGGTTTTGCCGGTTTCCTTCTTAAAAAGACGGATGAAGTAATAGGGGCTCAAGTTGGTTATTGCCAGCAGTTCGGCATTTGAAAGATTCTTGTTGTAGTGAACATTTAAATAGTCAATTGCCCTGAGAATACTCTCGGTAGATCCTGGTTCCCTGCGGTTCAACCTGCCGCGGGTGTTGTTTCCGGTACTGCGCAGCAGTTCAATAACAATTTGGGTGCTGATGCTCTCCAGCACATAACGGTAACCGGATTGCTGCTCGCGCGCTTCGGTTATAAACTGCCGGATCAAGCGCTTTAGTTTTTTGCTGTAAGGATTGCCCTGGCAGTCGAAAATAACCTCCCTGATGCCAAATACAGCGTGGGCGATATACTGAAAATAATTCTTGCGAATATAGAGGCACAGTGAACAGGAGTAAATAAACTCTTCTTTTGTTTTGTGTCCCTGGCCCGGGTTGCCCGGAAGATGGGCCTCAGTTCCGGGAACAATCAGGGTTGAACCCACAATAAGCTTGCCGGTTTCCGGAGAGAATGAAGCTGGTATTAAAAAATCGTAGCTTTCGTAATCGTGTTTACAGGAGCTAACCTCAGCAGGTACACGGGTGACAATGATATCAATGTTGCTGCTGTTGTATTGTTCCTTCTTTCCTGCCTGGGAAACAACATCTAAGCTTTTTCCCATTTCAGAGCCTCCAAACCCGTTCAGATAATTTCCGGTGCTATGTAAGAGCTACAGGTAAAAGCGCAAAAGGTGACCATAAAAAGGTTATCGCTGCTTACTTATTTATTTGTTTGTACATATCCAAAAAGGCCAGCCTGTGGAAGGCTAGTAATTAGAAAAGAGGGGATTAATTCTTGTACCACTGTCAAGTATTTTAACTTCTTTTAGAAAAATTTCCACTACCTCGGGATCAAACTGGCTACCGGCGCATTGTTCCAGTTCGGCCAGGGCTTCTTCACTGCTCACCGGTTTTTTAAAAGGCCGCTCGTTGGTCATGGCGTCGTAAGCATCAGCAACAGCAAGGATGCGACACTCAATTGGAATATCTCTTTCTTTCAAACCCAGGGGGTATCCTCCCCCGTTCCAATGTTCGTGATGGCGCAGGATCAGGTTGGCTATTGAGGAGAGGTCCGGGGCGGAGGAAGCGATCCGGTAGCCTTTTTCAGGATGCTGCTTCATAATTTCCCATTCTTCCTCGGTAAGTGGTCCGGCCTTGTGAAGGATGCTGTCCGGGATACCCACCTTACCGAGATCATGAACCTGGGCTAGCAGGGCCAGGTCGGTTAACTGGTGCGAAGCAAGCCCCATTTTTTCTCCAACTTTAAGGCAGAGCTGTTCAAGACGCCTGGCATGCCCTTCTGTAAAATAGTCTCTTTCGGCCAGGGCAGTCAACAGGCTCTGGACTATACCATTACGGGCAATGGCCCCGTGATACAGCTTGTTGCGAAACATAAAGTCATCTGCCTGCTTGAACAGCTTTTTCAGGGAAGTGCTCTTGTCTTCAGCTGTGGCGGCACCCAGTGAAAGGCTGAGCGGCAGATTGCTATTTTCTTCATTGTAGAGGGCAATTTGGTAACGGATCTGCCTTATTATATGTTCGCTTTCTGTTTGGCCGGTCAGGGGCAGAATGGCCGAAAATTCGTCCCCGCCAACCCTGGCCAGTATACCTGTTCCATCGAGGGCTTCACTGATAATTAAAGCACAATGCCTGACCAGCTTGTTTCCGGCACTCTGTCCGATAGTGTCGTTAATCAGCTTTAACCCGTCTATATCGGCTGATATAATTGAAACAGGATACTCCGGCTTTGTGCTTAACTGGACCAGTTTTGCCTCAAAAAATGCCCGGTTGTAGAGCCCGGTCAGCTGATCGTGGTAGCTGAGGTAATATAGTTTTTCCTCGCTGTAGTCTAGCGCTTCTTCTGCATTAGTTAATTCTTCTAATATTTTTTCCAGCTCATGGTTGGCTTTTATCAAGGACTGCTCGTTCTCTTCTGCTTCCTGCAGGGAGGTCTGGATCTGTTCCAAAAGGTTGTTAATTGTTTCGGCCAGGGGGGTGAATTCATTGTGGCCGGTTTCGGGCAGCCTGTAAGAGAGCGATTTTTCAATATTAACCCGTAAAAGATTATTTTCAAATTCCAGTAGCGGTTTATGAATCCAGCGATTATGATAAAAGACAAAGAGCAGGAAAACGAGAAGAGAAGTGGCTGAAGCGGCCAGCAGGTAACCACTTATGTTTCCTGAAATACCGGAAATATTGTCCAGGGGTATATAGGCTCCCAATTGCCAGTCGGTACCTTCAAGAGGGTGGTAAGCAATGTATCCTTCAACGGTAGTGGGATAAAAAGAGACTTCACCGAATGAGCCGCCGGTAAGGGGGGTAGTCTGATCACCGTAGTATTCTTCCACGCTAATAAGCGGTGAACCCGGTTGATAACTGATTTCGGGGTGGGCCATCATATTACCGTTGCTGTCAACTAAAAAAGAGAAAACCCCGCTTTCGGGGTTTTGCTTATTGATCAGGGCGGTAACGCTGTTGATATCTACATCTCCACCAACAACACCCAGCAGCCGGTTATTTCCATTGTAAACCGGGCAGGCAATTGTAAATACAACCTGGTCGCCGCTGGCATTAAGAAAGGCTTCGGTAAAGATGCTGCCCTTTTCACTGCGGGCTTTCTGATACCAGGGTCTTTCCAGCAGGTTAAAGCCATCCGGGGGCTGCCAGCCGCTGGCATTGACCATTTGATTGTCAGGTGTCCCGTAGTATATAGAGGCGAAACTCTCGTTATCTGCCAGGAGTGCAGTGAGATAAGCCAGAATATCTTCTTCTCCCCAGCGCTCACTGGCAATAAAAGTGGCGGCAGCATTAACTACAGCAGCCTGTTCTGTTAAATGCATACTTACATCCCGGTTCAGAGAGCATACTGATATTTCAGCCAGGCGCATGGCACTATCTTCTACCCTGCGGTTAGTCTGTTGATACTGCCAGTACCAGGAGCTGATAAATACAATAACGGTAATAGCGGCAAAAATATAAATGTTCCTGACAAGTTTATACAAAAAAATGCTCTCCTGATTAAATAGTAGTTTTAAAACGGGCTGGTATGGAAAAGGTCTCTGGGATGTTAAAGGCAGCTTTTCGGCTGCCCCTGCCGGTTTATCTTTATTTAATAGTTCGACACTGGAACGGTAAACCCTTTTGTACAGGCTGTGGAGAAAAAGATTTTATAACAAACCGGGGTTCTGTTTTTCAAGGTGTCCCCGGGAGGGGATAACCTTTCTTACCCCGCCCCTGGGATCTTTAACATCGCCCAGGTAGCGCGGAATAATGTGAATATGATAATGGAAAATGGTCTGCCCGGCGGCATAACCGCAGTTGGCACCGATGTTATAGCCGTCGGGTTTGTGCAGCTTGTCAAGCAGCTGTTTTACCTCACCGGCAAGTATGCTGATTGCCGCCTGTTCTTCGGGGCAGGCCTCAAAGTAGGTTTCCACATGCCTTTTGGGAATGATCAGGGCATGCCCTTTGCTGACGGGGCAGGCATCATAGAAAGCCAGGGCAAGTTCGTTTTCTGCAACAATTTCCATTGATTCACGCCGGCAAAAAACACAATCCTTCATTAAGGTCCTCCCGGTTAAGTTAGCCTGCTTTTATTTGCCTACTATGATAACATATAGAGCATAGAAAAGATCTTTTAGCTTCTGCAAATTATAAGATCCCGGTAAGGAGGATGATGAATGACTGATTACAGGAACAGCACCTTTATGTTTGTTCTGGGTGCAATTGTTGCCATTTTTGTAACGATGCAGTCGATTTTTTTTCTGAGAAAAGCCTGGCAGGAAGGAAAACGCAGGGGAGTAGAACCGGCAGTGATGCGCAAGGCGGTGGTTTCGAGCGCTGTTTTTACCCTTGTCCCGTCGTTATCGATTCTCCTGACCATGCTTACCCTCTCCGGAGCCCTGGGTCTGGCTTTACCCTGGATCAGGCTTTCTGTGATCGGTGCGGTAACCTACGAGCTTCCTGCTGCTGAAGCGGCGGCCCAGGCTGCTGGTGCCAGCCTGATGTCTTCCGAGCTGCCCCTGTCGGTTTTTTCCGTGATAACCTGGGTGATGACCCTGGGAATCATGTCGGGCCCGATTTTTATTATTGCTTATTTCAGAAAGCTGCAGGGCAAGGTTAAAAAAATTAAGGTAGAGGATAACCGCTGGGGGACGCTATTAATCGCGGCTATGTTTGTCGGTTTAATCAGCTCCTTTCTGGGCAGTGCCCTGGCCGGGGGGCTTATTTCGATCCTGACTCTCTTCTCTTCGGCTATCCTGATGGTGATTTGTATCACCCTGGAACAGAAAGCGGGTTTGAAATTGTTTAAAGATTTTGCTCTGCCGCTAAGTATGATCGGGGCGATGGCTCTGGCAATTTTCTACTCAGGCCTGCTGGGAGGTATGTAGAATGAACAATAGAACACTTAATAATGAACAATATGAGCAGTCAATTCACAGGATGGGCCGCATCTGGATGCTCCTGGCCCTGCTGGTGATTCTTGCCGTGCCTTTTGTGATATCAATAAACTACAATGTCTGGCCCACTTTTGGTGCCCTGATGGGTGGTCTGCTGCCGATTATGATGATTTACGTTCCAATCGGCATTATTGAAGTTATTACTTTTTCGCCTATGCTGGGTAGTGGGGCTACCTACCTTGCTTTTACCACGGGGAACCTGACCAACCTGAAAGTTCCCTGTGCCCTCAATGCCATGGAGGTAACCGGTATTGAGCCGGGTTCGGACGAGGGAGAAGTAATATCAACTATAGCGGTGGCGGCGTCATCACTGGTAACAAATCTGGTCCTGGTAATCGGAGTTTTGCTCTTTGTTCAGCTGACACCGGTGCTGGCTTCGCCGGTTCTTCAACCAGCCTTTGAGAATATACTACCGGCCCTGTTTGGAGCGCTTGGCTATCTCTACATTTCGAAAAACTGGAAACTGGCAGTTGTTCCGGTAGCCCTGATGGTAGCGATTTTTATGATCGCACCCTCTGCTCCAGTTGGTATTTTAATTCCGGTCAGCGCCCTGTCGGCTATAGGGGCGGCCAGGTTTATGTATAACAGGAAGATGATCTAAAGGAGGCGGCAGTGATGGTTTTAGCCATTGTTGCAGGAATAATTGCTGTTTTTTTAATAGTTATCCTGTCCAGGGCGGCCCTGCTTAAACCGCGGGGTGAAAGGGAAAGGTTTTTCCCCAACCTTGAAACTGCTGCCAGGGTAGATAAAAATGAGGCGGCACGCCACCTGGCAGTGATGATTAGCTGTAAGACAGTTTTACCGAAAAGCAAAAACAGTGAAGGTGGAGAAGAAGGTTACACAGAGTTTGTCCGTCTGCGGAACCTGCTGACCGAATTTTATCCCCTGGTTCATGAAAAGCTGGAGTATGAGTTAATTAAGGAGCATTCGCTGCTCTATCGCTGGCCGGGCAGAAACAGTGAGAAACCCCTGCTGCTGATGGCCCATTACGATGTAGTTCCGGCCGATGGGAGCCAGTGGAGCAGACCTCCGTTTGAAGGATTGATCGAAGATGGAGTGATCTGGGGGCGCGGCGCTATCGACACAAAAAGCACTTTCTGTGCAATTTTTGAAGCGGTGGAAGCCCTGTTGGCTGCCGGTTATTATCCCGATCAGGATATTTACCTTGCCTTTGGCCACGATGAAGAAACCATGGGGGGTGGAGCGCCGGCTATTGTTGAAACCCTCAAAGAGAGGGGAGTTCGCCCCGAAATGGTTCTTGATGAAGGGGGGGCCATTGTCAGAGATATTTTCCCCGGGGTTAAACAACCGATAGCGGTTGTCGGTATGGCTGAAAAAGGGGTAATGGACCTGGAGGTGATTCTGGAAGGAAGCGGTGGTCATTCATCGACGCCCGGCAGGCAAAACCCGCTGGGGGTTATGAGTAAGATTATTCAACAGGTTGAAAAAAATCCTTTTAAGGCTCACCTGCCTGTTGTGGTGAGGGAGATGTTTACCGTCTTGGGTGGGCACATGCCATTTTCCTTTAAAATTATTTTTGCCAACCTGTGGTGTTTTAAACCCCTGCTGCTTGCCCTGCTGCCCCTGATCAGCCGGGAGTTAAATGCCCTGTGCCGGACTACCTGTGTTTTTACCATGATCAAGGCCAGTGATGCCAGCAATGTTATTCCTGAGAAAGTGCGTGCGGTGGCAAACCTGCGCCTGGCGGCAATTGATTCCCGCGAAAAGGCCCTTCAGCATGTCAGGGCCCAGGCCGTGGCCGCTTCGGAAAAAGCGACAAAAGGTGAAGCGGGGCTTAAACTGCGGGTTGAGATGGTGCAGGGACACAATGCCTCACCTTCATCAGATACTGCATCTGAGGCTTACAAAAGGCTTTCTGCCGCAGTTGAAAATGTATTCAAGGGAACTGTTGTAACACCTTATATTATGCTTGGAGCTTCAGATTCCCGCCATTATTGTGCAATCAGTGACAACGTGCTCAGGTTCTCGCCGATCGAAATGAGTAAAGAGGAACTGCGTAGTATTCATGGGCTTGATGAAAAGCTACCGGTTGAAAAACTGGGCAGAGTGGTTGATTTTTACATTACCCTGATTACCATGGCATAAAATGAATTATTCCGGGCAGGATAAATCCTGCCCCTGGTGAATAAATAAAATGATTATTTGCGGGAGGAAGTTATTTTGGAACAAATGTTAGATAATGCCAAGCGCTTTCTGAATGCTTATTCTGCGATAGAACATGAGATGGAAAGATTATTAAACCTGAAAGATCACCGCCGTTTTTTTGAGCTGGTTGACAAGAGTGCCCGGATCAGTCCGGTGGTGGAACGCTACAGGTTTGATCTAAGGGAATACAGCGAGCTGCGCAATGCTATTGTTCATGACCGGGCCGGGGGAGAGATTATTGCCGTGCCCACAGATGAAGTGGTAACAAAAATTGAGCGGATAGCCGAGCTGCTGCTTGAACCGCCAAAAGTATCCCCGCTTTTTCTGAAAGAAGTGCTTACCCTGTCCTGCACTTATCCTGTTTCAAGGGCTTTAAGAGAGTTCAGCCGCATGTCTTACACCCAGGCCCCTGTACTGGATGACCAGGATAAGCTGGTTTGCCTGCTTACTTCGAATATGATTGTCAAGTGGATGGGTTTAATACTCGAAGGGCATTCACCAGATATTGACAATACAACCGTTCTTGATGTGGTTGAAAAAGTAGGTCACGAAAAGAATTATGAAATTGTATCAGTAAATAAGTCGCTTTTTGATATTCCCAACCTCTTTTATCACTGGCAGCAGGAAGGACGAAAGCTTGAAGCGGTTTTGATTACCCAGAATGGAGATATTTCTGAAAAGCTGGTTGGTATTATCACCAATCGTGATTTACCCGTTGTGCAGCGCGAACTCGGCACAAACGGCCAGGCCCGTGAGGAAGAATAATTAAAATAACTGCAAATTTTTAATGCTGCATCTTAGATTAGTTGTTGTTGGAGGAGTTTACAGGTGACCTTTAAAAAGTGGATACATTTGTGCATTTTTGCCGGAATGACTTTTCTGCTGCCCTTCATGCTTTATATTACCGACGGTGGAACCATGCAGACGGAGCAGGTAATCCGGGATGATTCATCTGACCTGGAATATTGTGATGGTGATAAAGTAAACTATTACAGTTTCTTGTGTTCCGACTCAAAAGAGGAGATAGATTTTTCTGTTGAATGCAAGGATGATTCACCTGCAGGGCTGGAGGCTGAAAACGTTGCCGGGGAGGAGCCGGTTGAGGAGAATATCCCGGTTGAGCAAGCGGGACAGCAGGATGATTCTATAACGTCGGCAGCAGAAAATGGCAGCAATGCTTCAGGAAGCGGCAGCCCGGCAGGGAGCTCCACGGGGAGTGAACAACAACCCCCTGCCCAACCCGCAGAAAACAGGGTAGAGGAACCTGAACAAAAGCAGGAACCGGCGGCGGGTGCGGTTTCACTCAGCAGTAAAGAACAACAGATGGTTAATATGATTAACGAGGCCAGGAGTAATGCCGGTGTGCCGGCCCTGCAGGTTAGCAGCCAGTTAACCAGTGCAGCCCGGGCTAAAAGTAGCGATATGGTAAATTTAAACTATTTTAACCACCAGTCGCCCACCTATGGTGACTTGGGTGGTTTGCTGAAGCGTTACAGTGTCAGCTACCGCTGTGCCGGAGAAAACCTGGCCATGAATTCAAACGGCAGTGTAAGCGCTGCCCATAATTCACTGATGGGTTCTTCCGGGCACCGTTCAAATATCCTCGACAGGCGTTTCAGTCATGTTGGCGTGGGCATTAAAACAAAAAGCGACGGCACGCATTATTATACACAGTTATTTACCGGCCAGTGAGTAATTGTTGGCAGAGCAGTTTATTAATCAGATTAGAGCGGGTGATTCAGTCATGCAAAAACATAATATCGTATTGCTGGCAGTATTAATTCTATTATTCCTGGTTCCGCAAACCGCTTACGCACAGGATGATTATGAATATGAGTATTACGAAGAAGAACATTATTACCGGGGCAAGGTGCTGGAGGTTCATGAATCGGAAGAGCAGGAGCATGAATACTATTCGGTTATCGAACAGGAAGTAAAGGTGCGCCTGACCAGTGGATCTTACAGGGGTGAAGAGATAACAATCTTTAATACTTACTTTGCCGGTGACCCGGTCTACGATTTTTTGCTGGAACCGGGCCAGGAAGTAATTGTTGTAACCATGGGGGAGGAGGGCTCTTTCGACCAGGCATACGTGCAGGATATGGCTCGCGACCGCGGGGTTTATTACCTGGTATTTGTATTTATTGTAGCGCTGCTCCTGGTTGGCAGGATGAAAGGCCTGAAAACGATTATTACCCTGGTAATTACCATCGCTCTTGTTTTTGGGGTTTTACTGCCTTACCTGCTCCGGGGGTTCAGCCCGATTTGGCTGGCTGTCGGGGTTGCGGTAATTGCTATCATGGTTACACTATTTATCATCGGCGGTTTTAATGTAAAGTCGCTGGTAGCCATTATGGGCACTGTTTTCGGGGTTGTCGTTGCCGGCCTGATGGCTTTCTGGGCGGGCAGCATGGCTAAATTAACCGGTTTCGGCACACATGAAGCACAGATGCTTTATTTTATGGATCACACCATTGATTTTCGAGGGTTGCTTTTTGCCGGTATTATCATCGGGTCGCTGGGGGCAATAACCGATATCGGTATGTCTGTTGCTTCGGCAGCAGCAGAGATTAAAGAAGCCCGCCCGGATATTCGTTTTGGAGATTTAACCCGGGGGGCTTTCAATGTCGGCCGCGATGTTATGGGTACCATGGCCAACACCCTGATCCTGGCTTACGTGGGGGCGGCTATTCCCATGCTGCTGCTGGTGATGGGGTACGACATAGACTGGCTTAAGGTAATCAATATGGATATCATCGCAACAGAATTTGTTCGCGGCATTGCAGGCAGTATCGGGTTAATTGCTGCTGTCCCGGTAACAGCTTTGCTTTCCGGGTATTTTATGGCCGACCGTTGATTGGCAACTGTTCGTGCACCTGTCTGAATTTTGCTGATTTGCTTAGAGCAGTTGAACGTTGTATATTTATGATGTTGGTATTTTAATTGACTGGATTTGAAAAGGATGATGCAGTTGAGTGGATTGAAGAAATATTTATTGATTACCGGCGGAACCCTGTCGCTGGCTGTGGGTGTAATCGGCATATTTTTACCCCTTTTGCCGACAACTCCCCTGTTGTTGCTGGCAGCTTACTGCTATATTCGCAGCTCGAGGAATCTTTACGAGTGGCTGATTAATCATCCTGTTTGTGGCAGCTATATTTATAATTATATGACATACCGGGCAGTAACCAGAAGATCCAAGATATACGCCCTTATATTTTTATGGGTAACCCTGGTTATTTCAATGATTGTTGTTTCAAACATATATATCACGATTATTTTATTCACTATTGGTCTTGGTGTGACTATTCATCTCAGGGCTTTAAAAACTATGAGCCGTGATGAAGTTCCCGCCTGCGTGGAAAGAATAAAAAAAGCCGACCTGACTTAGTTCAGGCCTGCTCTCCGATTGGTTATATATATGCAGGTTTCGTGCGTGTTGCTATCCGAAGAAGGTACTGACAAACCTGCTGACTACTTCAGCCCCACCGATAATTGTACCGGCAGTACTGCCCAGGTTTACGAAAACTACCACCAACAAAACACGGGTTACCTTGTTGCGCCAGAAGCCTTTTACTGAGTGGACATCATCGGCCAGGGATTCAAAGTCTTTAACATTGGGTTTTCTGACCAGGGCTTCGGTCAGACCTGCGAACCAGCCTGCTGCCAGCAGGGGGCTTAATGAGCTGATTGGGGCAACCAGCAAAGCAGTTAGAATGGCCAGGGGGTGGGCTAAAGCTATCAAGGCACCGACCATGCCCAGCGAACCGTTCCATAAAACCCAGGTCACAATCTGTTCTATGCCGGTAGTTTTATCAACGGAAAAAGTTGATGCAATCAGGGCTATAATCAGCACGGGGATGCTCCAGGCAATAAATTTTGTTGTTTTAGGGGGAGGGAGAACCCTTGATAATTGATCAAGATCGTGATCGTTATTAATTTCTTCTTTAATTCCCGGGATATGCCCGGCACCCAAAACGGCTACTATTTTGTTACCCGGTGCTGTTTTAATTTTCTGGGCCAGGTAGCGGTCCCGCTCGTCAATAATTATTGCCTTTAACTGGGGAAATGAACGGGATAATTCGTCAAGCGCGGCGCTTAACATATCTTTGCTCTTCATCTCTTCCAGTTGTTCCTCGGTCAGTTCTTCATCATAAAATATTCCGAGAAGCAGCTGAAAAAATAGTTTTAACTTACCCCAGAAAGAAATACTGCGCCATAACCGGAGCATGGTAACCTGGATGTCACGGTCGGCCAGGCACAGCTCAGCGCCGATTGCTTCTGCAGATTTAATGCCCTGGATCATTTCCTGTCCGGGCTGTATTCCGAATTTTTTAGCCAGACGTTTCTGGTAAGAAGACAGGGCCAGGTTGGCCAGCAGAAGCAGTGCTTTCTTTTCGCGGATTATTTTTACAATGTCAGTATTCTTCCAGCGGTCGGTATCGGTAATCGACTGGTAGCGGGATTGGCATAACTCAACACATACCGTGTCTGGCTGCTCGGACTCAATTACTTCTTTAACCTCGTCTACGCTCAGCTTGGATACATGGGCGGTGCCGATCAGGATTATTTCACGCTGATCGATCATCAGGCGATGGATATTTTCACTTGTCAACAGATCACTTCCATTATTATGTCATTTTCAACAACTGTAATAATACCATATAAACAGTTCTTTGTATTGAAGTGATTAAAATCCTCTGGGAAGTGATTAAAGAATAGTCGGGCAGTAGTTAATAATTTATTTAAGTTTGCCTTTTTCAACATACATGTTGTCATCAGCTATTTTAAAAGCATCTTTAAGCGATATTGTGTTGTCATCTGCTGTATAAGCGCCAATAGCCAGGTTAATCTTTTCACTTGTTTTACAAAAATTATTGTGATATTCAATATTATGCTTTATCCTGGAAATTATTTCGTTGCAGGTATTTTCGTCAGATTTTTTTAGAATTATTGCAAACTCGTCCCCGCCGAGGCGGGCAATTATATCTTCATCCCTGAGTGATTTTTTTAGAACCTCAGCTGTTGCTTTAAGAAGCTCGTCGCCCTGGGGGTGGCCGTAAGTATCGTTAATTGCCTTGAGGTTATTAAGATCGCAGGAAATAAAAGAAAGCGGGTATTCGGGGTTTTCTTCAAGCTGTTGCATTGCATATTCAAATGGGTTTCTGTTATACAGCCCGGTTAGCTGGTCGTGCTGGCTTAGGTAATGAAGTTTTTCTTCATACTTTTTCCTTTCGGCTATGTTGCGTGATATGCCGATTAAAACCGGGTTGTCCCTGTTGCTGAGATCGATATTGCCATTGAGGGCATTCCAGGTAAATTTGCCATTTTTATAACGTAACCTGTATTCCAGGGGAGTTTCAATCGCTTGATTTTCAAAAGCTTTATTGATGAACGATATGTAAGTTTCGTGGTCGTCTTCGTGCAGATAATCGATCAGCAGTTTTCCTTCGACTTCTTCCCGGGTATAGCCTGTTAACCGTTTAGCGTTGGGGGAGACATAGGTAACGGTTCCCGACTTGTCGAGGGTAAAGATTAAATCACTGGCATTTTCAACAAATGATCTGAACTTAGCTTCGCTCTGCTTCAGGGCTTCTTCAGCTTCTTTTCTTTCGCTTACATCACGACATACGGTTATTACCACGTTTTGGCCTGAGACCACCGTGCCGGTCATGCTCACTTCAACGTCAAACACTGAACCGTCTTTTCGTTTGTGTTTTGTTTCGATGATCTGCCTGATGTGTGATAAATCGGCATATGCTTTCCGTATTTGTTCTTCTGAGTAAATAGCCTCCCAATCCCAGGTGTGCAGTGTTACAACCTCTTCGGGGTTGTAGCCGAGCATGTCGCAAAACTGTTTGTTGGCTTCCAACACTTTATGGTTTTGATCGATGATTGCAATCCCGTCCCTGGTAACGTTAACCAGGGCCCGCAGCCGGTTATCCCTTTCCCGGATTTTTGTCTGCTGTTCCCGGGTTTTAGTGATATTAATACAAACGGCATAACCGCCGATTACAATTTGATCTGAACGAAGGGGGCCGCACATGATCCGCAGATAGATTGATTTGCCATTTTTGTTCTTAGTGCTTATTTCCTTTTCAATGGTCTTGTTTTGAATAATCTCTTCCAGCAGGTTATTTTTAAAACCTGTATCTTCATTCAAGATTGAAGTAATGTTTTGCTCCGGGCCGATCTTGTCACCGAAAAATTCGGTAAACAGGTGATTGATAGTTAAGATCTGCCCCAGCGTATTAAAGCAGCAGATTGCCGCATTGGCAGCTTCGACCAGCGGCTCGAAGAGTTCCAACTGACTATTGATTAAGTTAAAACCTGTTTTTTGTGGGTCAGTCACAGCATCACCTTTATTGATACAATGATGACGAAGCACTACCACTATTATATTATGACAGTCCTCTGTTTGCAAAAGCTTCCCGGTAATGATCAGGGCCTGGATTTAAAGCACCGTGAAATTACTCCAGTTCAAAAACCCCTGTATGAAGTTGATAATACCGTCCTTTTTCAGCAATCAGCTTATCGTGGCTACCTCTTTCAATAATTCGGCCTTCATCTAAAACCATGATTACATCGGCATTTTGCACGGTTGAAAGCCTGTGGGCAATAACAAATACGGTTCTGCCATGCATCAGGGAGTCCATGCCCTTTTGCACTAAGGCCTCTGTGCGGGTATCGATAGATGAAGTTGCTTCGTCAAGAATCATAACTGGCGGGTCGGCAACAGCAGCCCGGGCAATGGAGATCAGCTGTTTTTGCCCCTGGGAAAGGCTGTTGCCATCTCCGGATAAAATGGTTTTGTAACCCCTGGGCAGCATGCGAATAAAGCTGTCTGCATGGGCCAGTTTAGCTGCTTCAATACATTCTTCATCTGTTGCATCAAGTCTGCCGTAACGGATATTCTCAATAACGGTGTCGGTAAAAAGGTGCACATCCTGCAGAACCATGCCCAGTGAATTGCGCAGGTCGGCTTTTTTAATTTTATTAATGTTAATTCCATCATAGCGGATCTTGCCATCCGCAATATCATAAAACCGGTTGATCAGGTTGGTTATGGTTGTTTTACCTGCCCCGGTGGCACCGACGAAAGCTATTTTCTGCCCCGGTTCTGCATACAGCGTAATATCGTGCAGCACCAGGCTGTCTTGCGCGTAACCAAAATCAACTTCGTTTAGGCTCACTTCTCCCCTTAGTTCCGTGTAATTTACCTGCCCGTCCGTAGAGGGTACTTTCCAGGCCCAGAGATCGGTTCGCTGATCTGCCTCGGTCAGGGTGCCGCTATCTTTTCGGGCATTAACCAGGGTAACTGTTCCATTATCAACTTCGCTTTTTTCATCAATCAGGTTGAAGATTCTTTCGGCACCGGCCAGGGCCATGATAGTTGAGTTGATTTGCTGGGTGACATGGGCCATCGGATTAATAAAATTTCTGGAAAGCTGCAGGAAGGAAGCGATAATACCCAGTGAGAGAATCCCTGCCCCGGCCAGGCTTAAGTTTGTAACACCGTTTATTGCCAGGACCCCACCTAAAATTGCCACCAAAACATAGAGAACATAACCCATGTTGTGCATTATCGGCATCAGTACATTAGCATGTTTATTGGCTTCGGTAGAGTCGTTGCAGAGAATTTCATTTTTTTGGTCAAAGCCTTTTTTAACCATGCTTTCATGGTTAAAAACTTTTACCACTTTGAGCCCGCTGATCATCTCTTCTATATAACCGTTGATTTCGCCAAGTGATTGCTGCTGCCTGATAAAAAATGTTCCGCTGCGGCCGACCAGGAGGCGAAGCACCCGGAAAGCGGCCAAAACAAAAAAAACCACGAAAATTGTTAACCAGAAACTTAAGTAAAGCATGGCCAGGAATACTGCTGTTACGGTAATAATGGTAGAAATGATCTGCGGCAGGCTCATGGTAATCATCTGGCGCAGTGTATCTGCATCGTTGGTGAAGTAGCTCATTACATCGCCATGGCTTCGGCTGTCGAAGAATTTCAACGGCAGCGTCTGCATATGCGAGAAAAGGTCATCACGGATTCTTTTTAGAACACCCTGGGCTACATCAACCATGATCCTGTTATAAAAGAGGGTAGCTGTTGCCCCGATCAGGTATATACCTCCCATGATGATAATTACCCTGAACAAGCGGCTTAATTCAGGTGCAGCTTCGAGCAGTAAGGGGGTAATGTGATCATCAATAAGAATTTGCAGAAAAAGAGCCGACATGGCGGAAGTAAGCCCACTGATGATAATAAACAGGACTACCAGGGCAAGCTGAACTTTATAGGTTTTGATATAATCAAACAGCCGCTTAGCCGTTTGCGGATTGATTTTTTTTAAATTCGGGTTGATCTGGGTGTGAGGCCCCGGCCCCATTGGTTTACGCAATTTGGCGGCCCCCCTGTATCTGCGACTGGTAAACTTCCTGGTAGATAGGACTATTTTTAAGCAATTCTCCGTGGGAGCCGATTGAGGATATAATTCCATCATCCATAACGATGATCCTATCGGCATTGTTAACCGTGATGATCCTTTGAGATATGATTAACTTGGTGATGCCGGGCATCTTTTGTTTCAGGGCAGCTAATATCAGGGCCTCTGTCTTGGTGTCAACTGCGCTGGTTGAATCGTCAAGAATGAGTATTTCCGGTTTTTTCAGGATCGCCCGGGCCAGGCAGATTCGCTGTTTTTGCCCTCCCGACAGGTTTGAACCGTCTTGTTCAACATGAGTATCGTACTGCTGGGACAGGGAGCGGATGAAATTATCTGCCTGGGCTATCTGGCAGGCTTCAACCAGTTCACTGTCGCTTGCATCTTGATTGCCCCAGCGCAGGTTTTCTTTCACAGTTCCGGAAAAAAGCACATTTTTCTGCAGTACTACGGCAACCCGGTCACGTAAAGTATGTAAATCGTAATCCCTGACATCTATACCGCCGATCGTTATTTTGCCGGAAGTTACATCGTAGAGGCGGGGGATTAGCTGCACCAGGGTTGTTTTGGATGAGCCGGTGCCTCCAATAATACCAATGGTTTCACCGGGCGATATGGTCAGGTTAATGTTTTTCAGGCAAAGTTTATCTGCTTCCGCAGAGTAGCTGAAGTTTACCCTGTCGAAACATATCTCGCTGTTTTTAAGCCGGTCAACCGGATTATCAATGTTTTTTATGCTGCTCGTTTCCTCAATTAATTCAGCAATTCTTTCCGAAGAAGCCCTGGATATGGTAATCATTACAAAAACAAATGACAACATCATCAGGCTCATCAGGATTTGCATTGTATATGTCATTAAACTAACCAGCTGCCCGGTGCTTAATCCCAGCATAGGGTTGTTGCCGCTGGCAATGATTGCCCTGGCGCCGAACCAGGATAACAACAGCATTGAGACATACATTGATAATTGCACCAGGGGCATGTTGAAGGCCAGTATTTTTTCGGCTATAGTAAAATCCTCGAGGATTTTCTTCGAAATATTCTTGAACTTTCCAGTTTCATAATCTTCCCGGTTATAAGCTTTTACAACCCGTATGCCGCGAATATTTTCCTGAACAATTCTGTTCAGCAGGTCGTAGTTTTTGAAAACTCTTTTAAAAATGGGGTAAGCATATTTCATGATCAGGATCAGTCCGAAGGCCAGGAAGGGCATGGCGGCCAAAAAAATTAACGATAAGCGGGCATCTATCCTGAAGGCGGCGGTTAGGGCAAAAACAATCATGATTGGGCTGCGGGAGGCCATGCGCAGGATCATCTGAAATGATTGCTGAACATTGGTAACATCGGTAGTCAGCCTGGTGATTATCCCCGAGGTGGAGAATTTATCGATGTTGGAAAAAGAGAAACCCTGAACATTCTTAAACATGTCGTGGCGCAGGTTCTTGGCGAAGCCGGCAGATGCTATAGCGGAATTACGGCCGGCCAGGGTGCCGAAGGCCAGGGAAAGCACTGCCAGCCCAAGCAGGCCGGCGCCAAGCCGCAGGACTACAGTCATGTTTCCGTCATCAATGCCGTAATCGATCATGTTGGCCATCAGGAAAGGGATTACTACTTCCATGGCAACTTCAAGCATGACGAATACAGGTGTTTTTAATGCATCTTTTTTATATTCCCTGATACTGTTCAGGAGTAGTTTAAACATCTATTGCTGCCTCCGGTTTGCTATAATTAAATTTTAAAAATTCTTGATCCAAGCTTTAATGATGGTGATCGCAATCTAATAAGTATACAACCTATTTTAAATTAGATCAACGAGGGGGGAAGTTATTTTAACTATTGTAAGGGCGGTTAAAGGTAAAGAATGTATTCCCTGCTTTCAAACTCTTCATTTCCGTTAAACCTGGTATATTTACCGGCTTTCTGATAGCTGAAACCGTGTTTTTCCATTATCCGTCCGGAAGCCGGGTTATCTTTTGCATGTTTTCCGAACATTTTTTGAAGCTCCAATTCTGAACCGGCGAAAGCGATGATTTTTTGCACGGCCTCCGATGTAATACCGCGGCCCCAGGTATAATTATCATCACCGCAGGCAGCTATTTCTTCTGTTTTCAACCACTCCTCGGTTTCACTGATTGTTGAGTGGGTATTCCACTGCATGTACCTGGTAGTTACAGGATTACTGCTCCAGTTGTTAAAAACTGTTTCGGCATCATCAGTTTTCAACGGTCTCAAGATCAACCTTTCTGATTCCAACACAGGTGTTTTCATTTTTCAGATCTCTTTTCCTCAACCGTAATCTTATGGTTTATTCTGGCTACGGCAAGAAAAAAAGAACTGAGTGATAAGCAAGCAAAAAAGACAATGCCCATGACGAGGCTTGTTGGTGCCCAGGGCAGCAACCCCAACCATGATGAATTAAAGGTGATTGGCATAATAATTATGGTTATAATAGTTAGCAGCATAAGAACCCCTGGGATTATAAAAGCAGGTATTCTGTTCCGGGTAAGCATTTTTTCAGGCAGCTTTATTTTTCCTGTCCGCCTGATAGTTCGTAAGATGGAGATAATGATCAATATAAGGGCGGTTATGCTGACCAGCGTGATTGTAGAAAAAATTGTATCAAAAATTCTCCAGATATCGGGTTGGTAAGCTGCCTGAGGTTTTCCATCGAGAATATTCAGGATGTTCCTGGCTATGTTGATAGTATTGGAAGAAGCGTTCATATTAGTTAAAACGCATAAACCGGAATTTTCAACAGGCCGGATGATAATTTTTGATGAATAATTTGGTGTTCCGCCGGAATGATATATTTCTCCGTTATCAGTATTTACAAACCAGCCGGCTGCATAATAAGTGTTTGTGTCAACCATATTTTCATAATCAGGCTGGTGCGATCTGTCAATAATTCTTACATACTGTTCGGTAAGCTCTATTTCTCCCATATTAATCTGCATCCAGCGGCTCATATCGGCCAGGCTGGAAATTATATAACCTCCCGGAATATTACCTTTCGAAGCTGTCCTCTTCTTCCCAGTTTGATTTTATAAAGAAATCAACCTTATCCTGTTTCACTACCGAGGCGGAGACAACTGGAATATTTGATTTTTCCATGGTCCCCGTAATAAGGGTATTAATGTCGGTATGTGAGTTCGCTGTTGTTGCTCCGCATGGGTTATCTGCCGGCCATAAAGCTATTAATAAAGATAGAAAAAGCAATACTGAGTAGTGTAATAAGGGTTTTACATTTGTTTTTCTGCTATTCATTATTATTTTTATTTCTCCTATTTGTCTATCCTCGGTCAAATGACCAGGCAGTTTTGTCTTTCAGGTTAAATGTAACGGGGGTATCCAATGGTAACTAACACTTTTTAACTTAGAAAAGCTTTATGGTAAGTTTTCTTTCCCTTACGGATTTTAACCCCGCTTTTTAACTGTTCTCCGGAAACAGTGTGGTCAATCGACTCAATCCTGGTTTCATCAATTGAGATGCCACCCTGCTGAATCAGGCGTCTGGCTTCGCTTTTGGAAGCTGCTATCCCGCATTCAACAATCAAATCAATGATATTTATGGTTCCGTCAACCAGGTGGCCGGGGTTGATTTCAGTAGTGGGCATATTTGAATCGTCTGTTCCTTCTTCAAAAAGGGCGTGAGAAGCACGTAAGGCTTTGTTTGCTTCTTCTTCGCCATGAATCAATTTTGTCAGTTCAAAGGCCAGCATTTCCTTGGCCTTGTTTAGATGACTGCCTTCCCATTGATCCATTTCATTTACCTGCTCAAGGGGCAGGAAAGTTAACATGCGTATGCACTTAAGAACATCAGCATCATTAACATTTCTCCAGTATTGATAGAAATCAAAAGGAGGGGTTTTTTCGGGGTCAAGCCAAACAGCTCCTTTTGCAGTTTTGCCCATCTTGTTTCCTTCAGATGTCATCAGGAGGGTTATGGTCATGCCGTATGCATCCCGGCCCAGCTTACGGCGGATCAGTTCCTTACCGGCTAAAATATTAGACCACTGGTCATCACCGCCAAACTGCATCGAACAGCCATAATGCTGGAAGAGATGATAAAAGTCGTAGGCCTGCATGATCATGTAATTTAGTTCCAGGAAGGAAAGTCCCTTTTCCATTCTCTGTTTATAACATTCTGCCCTCAGCATATTATTGACGGAAAAATGAGGGCCAACCTCACGAAGCATTTCTATGTAGTTAAGCTTTAAGAGCCAGTCTGCATTATTAACCATAATTGCCTTATCATTATCAAATTCGATGAATTTCTCCATCTGTTTTTTAAAGCAATCACTGTTGTGCTGGATGATCTCCGGGGTCATCATCGAGCGTAAATCTGTGCGGCCTGATGGATCCCCAATATAACCCGTTCCACCGCCAATAAGAACTACAGGTTTATTACCTGCCATCTGCAGGCGCTTCATCAGGCTTAAAGCCATAAAATGCCCTACGTGCAAAGAATCTGCAGTTGGATCAAAACCGATATAAAATGTGGCTTTGCCGTTATCAACCATTTTCCTAATTGCTTCTTCATCAGTAACCTGGGCAATAAGACCGCGGGCTACCAGTTCGTCATAGATTTTCATTGCAACCAATCCTTTATTTGTTATTTGTAAATAGAAAACCCTCAACTCCAGGCGGAGCAGAGGGCAGAAATTGCGGTACCACCTCTGGTTCAGAAATTCTTCACAGAATTTCCCTCGTTGAGTGTAAAGCACTCAGGCACTGTAATGGGTGCATCCATCATACCCTACTGATTATTCAGGCAGCAGCTCCGGGATGTATTCGCATCAGCCTGCCAGCAACCTTTCACCAACCGGTTGCTCTCTGAATGACATCTGACTGACCTACTTGTTCCGTTCACAGCCTTGGAGTAATTCAATTAAGCTAAATTCTAATGTAAATCACCGAAAAAGTAAAGCCACAGGAAGTTGACAGGGGGACGGGGTTGTTGTCAACTATTTAAGTTTAACTTTTATCTCGTTTAAAAGAGTGAAAAATAAAATAAAGAATCCACCGATCAGCTGCCAGGCTGTAATTGATTCTCTCAATATTAACAGTGAAACGAGCACTGCAATCAGCGGATCAATATAACTCAGGATAGCTGCCTGCTGTCCCCGAAGATATGCGAGAGAAGTAAAGTATAAATAATAGATAAAACCAGTGTGCACTACCGCCAGGATAAGCAGGTTTGCAAGGCTGATGTAATCAAGCTCTGTGAGGTTAAAACCGCCTGTCAGATAAACGTAAGGCAGCAGAACAATAACGGCTGAACCAAATTGAAGCCAGGTTCTTGTAACTCCATCGATCATCCCGGTAGCTTTGTTTATTAATACTACAGTGGCATAAAGCACAGCAGCACCAAGCCCAAACAGTATGCCAATCAGATCATTGCTCCCACCCCCGCTCACACCGATGATTAAGAATAACCCTCCCGTAGAGCCGAGAAAACAAAGCACCTGTTTAAAGTTTATTCTTTCTTTAAAAATAATAGTGCTGAAAATAATTACAACCGTTGGAGCAAAATAATAGCTAAGTGTAGTTAAAGCTACACTCGTATAATTATAAGCTTCGAAAAAGAGAATCCAGTTAAAACCCATAACTGCACCTGAAATAAACAGAAGGGCTATTTTGGTGCGCACAGCATACAGTTTTTTTAATCTACCGCTGAAAAGCATAAACAACAAAAGAACAATAAAGGCAATAGCTCCCCGCCAGAGAGCAATTTCGGCGGACGGCAGGGCAATATTTTTCACAAAAAGACCCAGCGTACCAAAAAAAATCATCGCTGTAATAATCTGTAACCTGGCTATAGATTCCCGATTACTTCTTTCCCGACTCATATATTGCTGCATTCTCCTAGAACAAACTTTATTAATCATAATTCATCAATTGATTTACGTCCACATTTAAAAGCTATAATGTAAGTCAGGGTTGAGACCGGAGAAATGTATTCGTTAGACTGCTTCACTCAGTATTGCTTCGTTTGTCTTTTTCGTCTTACTGCATTCATTAACTTTCGTATATGGCAGCTATATCATCTATTCTGCGCTTCATTTCTGTGCGGATATGTAACGGCTCTAAACACTCGCATTTATCCCCAAAACTGAAAAGAATATTGTAGTAGTATTCGTTCTCTATGAAAGGAAAACTAACAATGCAATGCTCATCGCCGTCAGGCGAAAAGTGTTCATAAGTGCAATAATCAAGTACCCTGTCCATAATAGATTTATGAATAAGAATCTTGATTTTTGTTTGCATAGTTGCCAGAATATCATTAAAATTTAGCTGCGGTTTTTGATAGTCTCGTGGTGTAAAAAATTCCTCTTAATAATATTCATGTTGTTTATATGAGACATGAAAATTTATCAGCCGGCACGAGAACTTTTAAACCCAATACATATGGGTCTGAATTAGCTTCAGACTTGAAAATGGTATCAAAAAATGTTTTTACAAAGTACAAGGGAAATGCATTAAGCTGTGAAGAATTTGCAGATTTTATTAATAAAAATGAAATCTGTGATTTCTATATAACAGGAGCAGATGCTGTGGCTTGTGTTAAATCAACCTGTTACAACTTACGTAAAACAAATTATGGCGTTAATGTCCTATCAGATTGCGTTACCAGTTATGATAAAAGGAAAATTGACGAAATGCTACGTTATTATGAAAGTAAAGGAAGTAAAATAATTTGTTTGAATGACCTATTATTATAAGCTCATTCGTTTATCTTCCTTATACTTTTTCCTCGAAGGATTTCCCTCAACCCGCCATATTTGCTTTCGCTTTAAATCATAAACTACCGACCAAACAGTATCCGCGTTTTTCTTTCGATCATACTGACACATGAATCCGTACTTTCCGGCCAAAATTGATTGGGCAAAACTAACTGAATAAAGTTCATTGCTAGTTTCCAATGCCCTGTATGCATTCTGATAACGTTCATCAGAGCGCCAATCATCAATCTTCGGGTTTCGATATTTCTGCATCTTGTCAGAGTTAAAATTATTAGCTGTTGCAACAAACTGTTGCCCCTGTTCAGGCCTGACAACTACAACGTTTTCAGGGTTACATTCAACAACGGCAATTTCTCCATTTTTATCTGCCAAGGTAATAGTTTGGGCAGATGCTATAGGCAAGAGATGCAGTTTATTGATAGCGTCTTTAGTTGTCTTGCATTTTTCCAGGATGTACCTAACCAACATGCCGGCGTTTAATCCCGGGTTTCTCAGTTTTGGATATACAAAAGTAAGCCCGACTGCTAAGCCATGTTCGTTTATCCCATCCTCCATTTCCACGTAGGCTGTGGTGTTAGCGTTAAATGAACTGCTTTCCGTAAGATTATAAATACAGTTCATATATAGTTTTTCTAGACTTACTAAAAAGTCACTGTTCCTGGCAAAGATTATTTCTTCATCAGTGCTAAGAGCAAAGCATGTGCACCTGTTATCAAACTCAAAGCAGTACATACAGAATAAAATAGCCTGCAGTGTTTCAACAGGTACTTTATTGCCTTCGGCAATGCCTCTGATTTCTTCAAGTATTTCAGGAAAATATTTTTTATACTCCGCTAGACATTTACCTGCAAATGCATATTTTTCTTCAGACAATTCAAAGGTGGGGCAAAAATCAAGTTTAATCCCATGTTTTAATAGCTTTTCCCCCCATTTGAAACCGGCTTCATGATGTGTTCCTTTAAACCTTCCATGATACATGTTTCCACTCTCCTATATCTATTTTGAGAGGTGGCGCCATCTCATACTTTATACTTAATGGAATAAAAAATTAATGTCAAGGGTATCCTGCTTATTATCAATTAGGATGATCCCACATTTTGAGGAGTAAGAAATGCTGGCAGATAATGTCGGGCAGGTAGATGATCGTTTTGCCACATGGCGTAGTATTACCGTACAAGCCAAGCAATGACTTCTCTTCTAATTGGTCACGGTGCGGTCTCAGGATTTACGTAGAAGTCATCAACTGACGACGTGTAATCAAAGTTTAGGTAATGCCGCCTCTGGAACACCTTGAGATTGGGAGCTCCGTCCGGAAGCAGCATCATCCCGCCGCTTGTCCGTTCATGCTCGGGAAGGAATACTCTCTGATCATATATCAAAGCAGTGGTTCGATTTTCTTCTGAATGAACTGGACGCGGTCAAAGATCCGGGGCTTAAAGGTGCCTGCGATTCCGACGCATACGCCTTTTGCCTCGTTGACATAGATGATATTTCCTCCATCGCCTATAGCTGCATAGATTTGCTTGTTAGCGTCTATGATCCACCATAGGAAGCCATATGACATATTTCCAAACCGCTCATCTAAATCAATATATGGAGTTGAAAGCGCATTAATCCATTCTTCACTTACAATCTTTTTCCCATTATATATCCCCTTCTGAAGGCAGATAAGACCTATTGCGGCAAGATCGTTAGCTGTCAGAGCAAGTCCCCAACCAGCTGTGTTCACATTCTGCGGGTCCGCATACCAGACATTGCCCTTCGGTGCCTTACACCTTAAAAACTTGAACTGTTCCTCTTTAGTTCTATCTTCTTTATTCGTATGACGCAGAATACCAAGCGGTTCAAAGAGAAAGGTATTGACAAAATCAATCACCTTCATACCGCTGGCATTTGCTATTATGCCGGAAAGTATCTGAATTCCAAGCGTTGAATACTTGAACTCACCCGTGATACCTTTTCTTCCGCCAAGGAGGTCAAGAGCCGCCTTTGTCCAGTCATCGCTGGTACAGACCTTTGTCCAGGGTTCAGACTTGTACTTGTACGGGGCAGTCATCGTGAGAAGGTGGCGGAGCGTGACATCATAGATTGTTTTTTCTCCTCGCTTCACTCGATAGTCAGGGAAGAACCCCAGAACCTTCTGATCAACACTCTTTATTAATCCTTTGTCGATAGCAATACCGGTCAAAAGTGCCATGATACTCTTGGTGACCGACATGATATTGAGTGTATCCCCTCGCCGGTATCCATGCCAGTAGCCCTCATAAACTACGCTTCCGTTTTTGATGGCAGTTATCTCACAAATGTTCTTCTCGTTGCCTAAACTCTTTTCCACATACTTGTGCAGCTGCTCGAATTCTGTTTTCTTTGCAATCATTTTTTTACTCCTGTAAAATTGTTAAAGGATATCCTTGAAGCAAAGTCGTTCACATAAACCAGGTAATCTCCGAACATCAACTATCATACTCTATTATAAAAGCAAGTGTTATTAATTTTTTAAAACCCTTATTTATCTACTCTTGATATCAATACCACACACTCCACCTGAAATACTTAGGCTATTTCACAGATTTGCAAAACACCTATCTTTACCCTTATTTATAGAGGTTTGCAATCAATGCTATCTTATCGAGCCATTGTTACTGATTAGGCTATTTTGTGTTTTTACTTTTCTAACAATATATTGTAGCTTCCTCAGATTACCATTTACACTTTTTGCTACATTACTACGACTTGATTTCTCAATCTGTTTATTCGTTATCATTGTACTTCTCATCTATTTGCTTTTGCTTTTTTTTATTTATCATAAAAAGGAATTGGAAAACAACAAATGATATCAGTGCCCCGGAAGCAAAAGTTATCAGCGCAGTTATTGCAATGCCACCAGCGCCTCCCATTTGTTCTGCTCCAAGATTTATAGCATTGAACGTAGTTGCGATAGCAGTAATGGCCAGACCGGATACAACACTATGTATTACGACAAGTGTTTGTCCGCTGAAATCAATACTATAACTACCACTACCCACGATAATGTTTCTGCTTTCGACATAAATTGCTGATACGATAAGAAGAATGAACTCTGCTGCATACTCAGAAAATGATGCATTAAACATAAATTTTTGTAGTAATATTGAGATAAGTAGCCCCCAGAACAGAATTCCAAATGCATCACTTTGTATTTTTCTCCTTTGAGATACAATCCTTTCGTCTTGAATGTTTACATTTTTCATTGTTTTTCCTCCCAAAATAAATCATTTAATGTTTTACCTAATGCTTTGCAAATTGCGATACACAGATTTAGTGTTGGATTATAATCTCCCGCCTCGATTAGGCCAATTGTTTGCCTTGTTACACCAACTGTTTTTGCCAAATCTTCTTGTTTCATATCACGTTCCACACGAGCTATTTTCATGCGTTTATTTTTCATCTTTAGCCTCCTTTATATTACATATTATACTATATAGATTGCATTGTGTAAATTATAAATTGCATATAATCATAAAAATAGCAAACTCATAATCAAGTCTGCTATTCACTCTACAAATAAACTTTAAAACAACTCCGATTTATTGTCTATCACATACAACCTATACTCTCAACCTTGAAATTTTCAAAAACATCTAATCCGCTCTGTACGCTTCAAAATCTAACCTTTGGATATATTCCCACGCAGCAATAAAATCGCAGTTTTCAGTCACCGATTTTAGATCAACAAAAATCCCAAATTTTTATTTCAAGTTTTTTCCACACACTCACTCTTTTACCCTTGTCATCAATACTACCGTCTCGACGTGGGTTGTATGTGGAAACATATCAATAGGCTGTACCGATTGCACTGTATAACCTGCCGGCTTGATTATTGCCAGATCGCGGGCCAGGGTTGCCGGATTGCAGGAAATATAGATTATGCGTTCTGCTTTGGCAGAAGTTACTGTTTTAAGCATGGAAGCAGGACAGCCCCCACGAGGGGGGTTAAGATAAATAGTAAGAGGGTGAAGTTTATCCAGGTCTTTTGTGGTGATATCTTCTGCCCGGGTTTTTAGAAATTCAACATTATTAACATTGTTCAGTAAGGCGTTGGTCGCAGCATCGCGGATGGCGTCGGCAGAAGAATCCAGACCGGTTACACTTTCGGCAGCCTGGCTCAGGTAGAGAGAAAAATTTCCGGTTCCACAGAAAATATCCAGGGCAGTGCGGGTTTCTCCGGCTAAAGAGACAGCTTTTTCATAGAGCACTTTAGCCTGCCTTGAATTAACCTGGAAAAAAGAGAGGGGGGAGATCCTGTACTTGAAGGGGTCTATATTTTCATGCAGCATTGGCTGCCCGTACAGCACGGTTGTTCCCGAGCTGTTTTTACCATGATGCATTAAAACAATACCTTCAATAAAGTCTCCCGATTTTTCGACTATCAGCGATGCAATTTTTTTAAGGATTTTAATGTAAGTTCTACCGGGAGCTGCATGAAAAACGATTAATGATCTGCCTGCAGAAAATGATGTGCGAATAGTTGCTCCGGTTACAGGTAGAGCCTTTTCAATATTGTGTTCCGCAACCAGTGTATTGAGCGCGCTGCGGATAGAGGTGATTAACTGCTCGGTCAGTGGATGCTGGACCGGGCAGTGTTTGAGGTCAATAATATTTTTACTGCCAAGCCGGTAAAAACCGCCAACAACTTTTCCATTTTCCATTCCCAGGTGAATCCTGGCCTTGTTGCGGTAGTGCCAGGGGTTTTGCATGCCGATTACCGGTTCTTCTGCTGATTCCAGGCCGGCTATTCGGCGTAGTGCTTCGGTTACCCTGCTCCTTTTCCAGGTAAGCTGGCTCTCATAGGCCAGGTGCTGCAGGCTGCATCCTCCGCAGACGGAGAAGTGAGAGCAGGCAGGTTTTATCCTGTGTAGTGAAATCTGTTCTGTTGATATAAGTTCTGCCTGGCCATAGCTTTTATGCAATTTTGTTATGGAAGCGGTAACTGTTTCACCGGGCAGGGCTCCCTGAACAAAAAGGGTAAAGCCGTCTGCTTTACCCACCCCTTCGCCCCTATGGTTAAGATCACGGATTGAAAGAGAAACTGTTTGACCAAGATTATATTTTGTTTGATTGTTCTCTTCAGGCATAGGTCTATTTTTTCCCTAAAAGATTAGCAATATAAAGAACCACAACTGCGCCGAGAAAAGAAACTATCAGTGTTGACAGGTTAAAACCGCTAACTGCATTACCAACATTAAATATCGCGCCGGCCAGCCAGCCGCCAACCAGTGCACCGATGATACCGACTATAATGTTGCCGATTAAACCGAAACCGCGGCCTTTCATTACCAGCCCGGCAAGCCACCCGGCGATTGCGCCGACAATAAGCCATGTTAATATACCCATAAAAGATCACCTCCGCGTAGGTTATACTTTCTTGATGATATTTTAACATAAAAAATACAAGGGAACGGGTATGAAACCATAACTGCTTTCATTGACTTCCGTTCAAAGATCATTTATGGCGATCAGCTGGAGACAGCGATTAACTTTTCACTTTTCGGTACAAAGAATTCTTTGTTCATCCGGATCAGCACAATGGTCATTACCAGGGCAAACAGGTCGGCTACCGGGAAAGCAAGCCAAATTCCCTCTAGACCCAGGAAGAGTGGGAACAGGAAAAGGGCTGGTATTAAAAATATCACCTGCCTGGCCATGGACATTATGAAAGCTTCAACTGCTTTGCCGAGAGCCTGAAAAATTCCTCCAACCACCATCTGCATCCCAATGGTGAAAGAAAGGGCAAAGATTAACCGCAGGCCAGGAATACCCATATTTATCAGGGCGGGGTCATTAGTGAAAATTCTCATTAAAAGGCCGGGGAAACCCATCACCAGGATAAAAGCAAGTGATGAAATTACAGTTGCTGCTTTGATAGCCAGCAAGATGGCTTCATTAACCCTGGCTCTCTGTTTGGCTCCATAATTGAAACCGACGATTGGCAGTGCTCCCTGTACAATACCCAGGCTTGGCATCAGGGTGAACATGATTACCCTGTGGATGATGCCCAGGGCAGCCAGCGCCAGGTCGCCACCATAATGAACCAGCAGGTTGTTGGCAATGATGATCATTATGCTGGATGAACCCTGCCTGACAAATGCAGAGGCGCCGATAGACAGGATTTCCTTTACCAGGTTAAACCTGGGTACCAGGAAGGGAAGCCTGATTGTTAAAGTGCTTTTACCTGTTAAAAAGTATATTAACAAAAACATCGAAGTAATAAACTGGGCCGCTACGGTACCGTATGCGGCGCCTTTTATTCCCAGGTTGAATCCAAACATAAAAATTGGAGTAATTATTATATTAAGGACCGATGATGTAATCATCGTAGCCATAGCTACGCGGGCATTTCCTTCAGCCCTGACCAGGTTGTTCATGGCAAAAGTGAAAGAAAAGAATGCCGTTCCGTATAATATTATTCCCAGGTAATCACAACTGTAAGGCAGAATAGCATCACTGGCGCCAAAAAGCCTTAGCATGGGGGTAAGGTAGGTTAAGCCGAGCACGATCCCGGCTATACCGACAATCAATGTCATAGAAATGATGCTGCCGAAAGCCTTATCGGCTTTTTCGCGCAAGCCTGCTCCCAGGGCCCGCGATACTACGGAAGCGCCTCCGATACCGATTGCCCCGCTCAGGGCCATGATGATCATATTCAGGGGAAATGTGATTGCAGCGGCAGCTACACCCTCTGTACCCACTCCCCTGCCGATATAGATAGCATCGATCACATTATGCAGGGCCATGGCTACCATACCCACCGTGGCCGGCAGGGCTAAATCCACCAGTAGTTTGGGTATTGGGGCTGTTCCGAGGCGTTCGCTCTGTACTTTCATTAAAAAAACTCCCTTGGGTTTCTAAAATAGGGCAGCTCAAGCTGTCACTGGCAAGTAATTTAACCTTTTTAGTATAACCTATTGCGGCAGCATATGCAAAGGGAAAAGATGGATAGAATTACCTAACTTGATTTAATGAACAGATGTGATAAAATTACAAAGGCTATAATAAGCGTCTGAACTATATATTACTTTTAGCCGGTATAATTACTGTTTCATATGACTTCCACTAAAAAGAACAGTAATTTTTCATTCCGGTGAAAGGACGCATACTGGAGGCTGATCATGGTTAAGAAATTGATAATTGTTCTCATCTGTATATCCTGCCTGCTTGTGTTTAGTGGTTGCGGCACTGATGATCCTGAGGTTGTCGATGAGAATACCATAACTATAAGAGTTAAAAATAATACTGAAGATATAATTATATCCTGGGCGGCTTTTTTTGGTCCAGGACTTGATGAGTGGGGCGAAGACCTGTTGGGAGATAATGTGATTGAACCCGATGAAACCTATGATTTTATCTTGCCCGAAGGCAATTATAACCTGGCTCTGTTTACTTATGAGCTCTACGTTGTTCACAGCGCCTGGAACATCAGCGACGATACTGAAATCGTTGTCGGGGGCGAAGACGAAGTGCCGATTCTTTTTGAAAATAAATCGGATAAAGATATAGCCCTCTTTTTTATTTCCCCTTCCGAAAGTGAAGACTGGGGCGATGACTGGCTGGGTGATACCGATGTTATCCTGGCCGAAACCGGGGGAAGAATCTTCTTTGTGGATCCGGGAACCTACGATATAATGGCGATTAATATAGATTCCGAAGTTGTTTTTGATGTGCGCGATATGGAGATAGATGGGCGTAGAGTTTTAACGTTGAACGAATAAATAACAAAGTGTAAAAAGCCCGCAGCATTGCTGCGGGCTTTTTTAGTGTGCTGTTATCCACAGCCGCATCAGTTCAGCGGTTTTGTTTTTCAGTAATTCCGGCGCCCTTCTTATTGATTCATCCAGGCTGAGAGGCCCGTCGGCAAGGGCAAAGCAGGCGGCAATACCGGCTTCATGAAAAAGGTGGAGAGGGCCGGAAATTCTGCCGGCAAGGCTTATAACCGGAACTGAGCAGGCCGCGGCTCTTGCTGCCACTCCAACTGGTGTTTTGCCCTGTAGAGATTGGCTGTCAAGACTTCCTTCCCCGGTAATAACCAAAGAGCAGCCCTGCAGGTATTGATCAAAATTCAGGGCATCCAGAACCAGATCAATCCCCGGGGTAAGTTCAGCATTCAGGAATGCAGACAAACCGGCACCAAGCCCTCCCGCTGCGCCACCACCGGGAATTTGCTCAAGATCGATCTGCAATTCTCTTTTAACAACTGCAGCCAGGTGGGTTAGAGCGCGATCAAGAAATAGGGCTGTTTCCAGGTCGGCTCCCTTTTGCGGACCATATACCAGTGATGCACCCTGTTTCCCGGTGAGGGGGTTCTTCACGTCACAGGCAGCCTGCACAACAACTTTTTCCAGGCGGGGATCAAGGTTTGATAGATCAATTCTGCTGAGGCGAATTAATTCAGCTCCACCATAACCAATTTCGTTACCCCGGTTATCTTTAAAAGATGCCCCAAGGGCCTGGGCCATGCCCACCCCCCCGTCGTTGGAGGCACTGCCCCCGATGCCGATAATCAGTTCGCTGCATCCCTGATCCAGGGCAGCGCGAATTAACTGGCCGGTACCAAAGGTGGTGGTTACAGCAGGATTACGTTCTTGTTCTGTCAGCAGGGAAAGACCGGAAGCGGCAGCCATTTCAATAATTGCTTTTTTACCGCTGCTGCTAATACCCCACCTGGCCTTAACCGGTTTGCCAAGAGGACCTGTCACTGTGGTTTCCATGAAAGCGCCTTTCCCGCCGCCGCAGAGAACTTCGCTTAAACCTTCACCACCATCAGAAAGTGGTAACAGGTCTACTTCAGCGCCTGGTACTGCTTCCCTGATACCAAGGGCAATCTGCCTGGCTGCTTCGGCAGCAGACATGCTTCCTTTAAATTTGTCAGGGGCTATTAAAAAACGCATGTTTATAGTTCTCCCGTTATTAACCTTGAATGGCCATTAGTTCTACGAAACCGATCCAAATCCTGCAGGTAAACTGTCAGAAGAGAAGGATTAGTTAAATTGTTCTATTGTCTAATAATTTAAGGTAGTATATAATCACACTATAATAAAAATTATTCATAATTCCCAATAAATTACATATTTGAAGGAGGTCGGTTCGTGGCTAAAAGTATTCATGATGTTGAAGCCGGCGATATTATTTCTGTTTATAACCGCGATTTCATCACCGATCAGGTTTATAAGCTGGGAGCAGGTCCTGCTGCAACGGTTAATATGCGTTTGAAAGACGGAAACGATATCCGGTGGATGGCGGTTAGAAAGCAGGAGGGAAGCGATCTGCTGGTTGTCGGTGAGCAGGTAGATCTGGAATCAGAAGAGTGTGGTGAACAATTAACTCTGGCGGACAGGAAATTCAACCTGGTTGGCGAAAAAAGCGGCCGGGCCATAGGAACATCTTCCATGGGTTATCCCCGTTATGTGAACATGGATTATTACGATTACGCCGCTGATAGCGGCGATATTTATTTATTCGTCCAAAAGGAACCCGACAGCAGGGTTGCATTCAGCGGGGAAGCAGTTATTAACAGTGCGGTCATGGTTTTTCCAAAACCTAAATAAAAGAAATGGAAGGGGATATCAAATGGGTATTCTGAATCGTTTTTCCGATGTTGTCAAATCAAATATTAATGCACTGATTGACAAGGCCGAGGATCCTGAGAAAATGGCTAACCAGATTATCCTTGACCTGGAGAAGATTCAAAAAGAAGTGACCGAGGGCGTAGCCGCTTCGATCGCTGAAGAAAAACGTCTGAAGGATGAAGTGGAGAAAAATCGCACTGAGGCCGAGCGCTGGGAAACCAGGGCGATGGAATCACTTAAACGTGGTGAAGAGGATATGGCCAGGGATGCTCTCGCCCAGAAGCAAAAATTTGAAAGGGATTATGAAGCATTCCGGGCCCAGCATGAAAAGCAGGTAGCAGATGTTAATGTGCTTAAAGAGAATCTGCGCCAGCTCAGTGATAAAGTTGAAGAGGCCCGTCGCCGCCGCGATAACCTGATCGCCCGTAATACAAGCGCCAAGGCCCGGACAGATGCTGCTAAAGCAACCAGCAGTACTTCCACCATGGACGCGATGGGCAAGCTGGATAAAATGGAGCGTAAAGTAGATCAGCAGGCAGCCATGGCCGAAGCTTACCAGGAGTTGAATGTTAGCGAGAATATGGAATCAAAATTTCAAAAAATGGAGCAGGAAAAAAGTTTGGATGACGAACTTGCTGCCCTGAAAGAAAAAATGAACCAGGAAAATGAAAGTTAAGCGGAAAAACGGCAGGCGGCAGTTTCTCTTGGCGGAGAAACTGCCGCATTGACAAAGGAGTGGCTGATATGAGTTTTTTTAAGAAGCAATTTCTGGATATCCTGGAATGGGAAGATGCCGGTCAGGAAATCCTGGTTTACAAGTATCCCATGCAGGATAATGAAATCCAGAACAACGGCAAGCTGGTTGTCCGTCCGGGGCAGTGTGCCATATTCGTTAACGAAGGCAAAATTGCTGATGTTTTTCTTGAACCGGGCACTTATACCCTTAATACACAAACCCTGCCCCTGCTGACCAACCTTAAAAACTGGTCTTACGGTTTTAAATCACCCTTCAAATCAGATGTATATTATGTCAGTACCAAGCGCTTTATCGACCAAAAGTGGGGTACTCCCCAGCCTGTCCTGATTCCGGACCCCAAGTTTGAGCAAGTTGAAATTAAAGCCTTCGGTACTTTTTCATTCCGGGTTATGGATCCGGCCCAGCTTCTCGTAGATGTTACCAGCACTAACACGGTTTACACAGTAGAAGACATCCGGGGCCAGCTCCGGAGCTACATAGTTTCTAATTTTTCCCCCATAGTTGCCGGACAGGGGGTAACAGTTTCGCAGCTGGTTGCCAACTACCAGATTATTGACGATGCTGTTCTCCAGGCTGTTAACAAGCGTTTCCAGAACCTGGGGTTGGAGATTATCTCATTTACCACCCAGAACATTTCCCTGCAGGAAGACCTGCAGGAGGCTCTACGCAAACGGTCAACAGTTAATATTATGGGTGATCTGGAAACCTACAGCCAGGTTCAGAAGATGGAAGCAATGCGCGACAGTGTTAACAACCCGGGTATGAATGCCATTAACCAGGCTGGGATGGGCATGGGTATCGGTGCCGGCATGGGGGCGGCAATGGCCCAGGGTATGCAGCAGCAAAGCGGGGGAGCACCCGCTCAGGGAGCAGCCCCGGCTCCGGCGGGCGGAGTTGCCTGTGCGCAGTGTGGAACCCCGGCAGCTCCCGGTGCAGCATTCTGCTCAAAATGCGGCAATAAAATTGAGGTTGCCCAACCCCAGGCATTATTTTGTACCAAGTGCGGTAATGAAAACAGCGCCGATGCGGCTTTTTGCGCTAAATGCGGAAACAAACTAAAATAATTATCATGTGATCTGAAAGGAGAGCGGGTTATCATGGACGAACAAAAAACAGAATCCGCACAGGGCCCGGTAAAAAAAGAAACTGCTCTCTTTACCTGCTCATCCTGCGGTGGTGATCTGGCTTTTGATCCCCAGTCGCAGGTGCTCAAGTGTCCCTTCTGCGGCTCTTCAGAGCAGGTTGATGTTGAAATGAGAGCGATAGAAGACCGTGATTTCGACAGCGCTGAAAGTGCGGCCAGTGTAAACTGGGGTAGCGTAAAAAAAGTGTTTCACTGCAATAACTGCGGTGCCGAATCAATTATTGACGGTAACAGCACTGCCCAGTATTGTGCTTTTTGCGGCTCATCGCATATTGTTAAATATGAGGATGCTGCCGGCATAGCCCCCGAAGGGCTGATTCCCTTTAAAGTTGCTAAAAGCACAGCGGAACAGAACTTCAACCAGTGGATTAATAAACGACGTTTTGCTCCGGGAGCCCTGAAGACAACCTACCGCAAGCAGAACATCAGCGGTGCTTATATACCTTTCTGGGCTTACAGTTGTGTAACAGAATCGAGTTATACTGCTGAAGCGGGAACACACTACTATGAAACTGAGAGAAAAGCGGTTAAAAAAGACGGTAAGACCCAGATGGTTGATCAGAAAGTTAAAAAAACCAGCTGGCAGAGAACAAGCGGTAACTTCAGGGAAAGATTCCGTGACATCCTGGTTAACGCTTCGAAGCAGTTAAAAAGTTCTGTCCTTGCCCGGGTGGAACCTTTCAAACTGGAAGAGCTGGTTCCCTATGCCCCGGGATTCCTGGCCGGGTTCCTTGCTGAAAAATACAGTGTCAGCCTGGAGAAGGGCTGGGATGAAGCGAAAAAGAAAGTTGATAGCGACATTGAAAGTGGTATTCGGGAACAGATCAATGCAGACGAGGTTCGCGGGCTTTCGGTTAATACCCGCTACAACAATAAGCGTTACAAGCATTTGCTGCTGCCGGTCTGGATATCTTCCTATACTTTCAATAATAAAATATACCATTTTATGGTTAACGGTCAAACCGGAAAGGTAAGCGGGGAATCACCGGTCAGCGCCGGAAAGGTGATTGGTTTAATCGCGGCAATAGTTGCTGTAATTGCCATTATTGTTCTGCTGGTCAGGTAACACAGTACTCAAAAAGGCCTGCAGCGAATAGCATGTAATGATAAAAAAGAAAAGAAGTGACATACCCATGTCAGCGGGCAGTGAATACTATGTCGATGACTACGAAGAAAGCCGGTCCCGGTTTCATGAACTGACCAGGGTGCTGAAGACCCGGTGGCCGCAGGTTTCAGCTCAGGCATATCCGCTTGACTGTAACTGTAGTAACCTGACAGTTGATATTATTAAGGCGCTTCCACGAAACTCGTCGGAGCGCCTTCTTATGATTACGGCTGGTTTGCATGGAATAGAGGGCTACGTGGGGGCAGCGGTACAACGCATGTTTGTAGCCGAATATGTTGGAAAGATAGATCCGGATCACACCGGTTTAGTGCTGGTTCATGCAATAAACCCCTGGGGAATGAAAGAACACCGCCGTGTAAATGAAAATAATATAGATTTAAACCGTAATTTCATAGATGATTCTCCCGGTTCGGACAGGGCGGGCAATCTCGCCTACCATAAAGCAGTAGCTGTGCTTCAGCCTGCAAAGCCGCTATCCCGGGGTTTTCCCTGTTTTTTTTATGCGGTATTGCTAAATAAAATATTAACCATGGGGCCGGCAGTTTTCCGGCAGGCGGTTCTTTTAGGGCAATATGATCACCCAACCGGGTTATACTACGGGGGGAAAAGCTTGGAACAATCCGCCCGGGTAATGAACGAGCTGTATCATGAAATGCTGGCCGAATTTGAAACCATTTTGCTTGTAGATATTCACAGTGGTTACGGCCCCCGCTATGGGATGACCCTGGTTAATTCTTTTTATGAACAGCGCGATTCACTGTATTTACAGGATTTATACAAGTACCCCCTGGTTGCCAAAGCCGATAGCGATGAATTTTACCGGATGCATGGTGATATGATCGATTATCTTTACCGGGTGATTATGGAAAAATATCCCGGCAAGCGTTTCTACGGAACCAGTTTTGAATTTGGCACTTTCGGCAATTCTTTTTCTGCCGTATTGAAAAGCTTAAAAACAATGATAGACGAAAACCGCTTATTTCATTATGGTGCGGTTAACAAGCGGTTTGCACAAAAAGCTAATAATGCATTTAGTAATTTGTTCTATCCCGGAGAAGAACTCTGGAGGGATAAAGCGCTCGATGATGCCCGCCGGGCTTTTAGCGGTATTTTAAAAGCAGAAGGTTATTGCAGTTAGCCCGGTTATTATTTCAGGAGGTTAGTATGTTATAATAAAACAAGAATCATTCTCGAGATTATGCTGCTTAGATGAAGGAGGAATGCTGCTGATGGCCAATATTAAACTAACCCCCAGGGCGTTGGAAAAAATGAAAAAAGTATCAAAAACCTTTACCCTCTACCTTGAAGCAACCGGTGGGTGAGGCGGTTGTACACTTTTGCCTGCCGTGCGAGCAGGTATACCGACAGCCCAGGACGATTATGAAAAGACAGAAGTGGAAGGGATACCATTTTTCGTTCGTAAGGATATGATCAACAACAGCTATGTAGTTGACTGGTCAGGGTTTTGGATCCTGGGGCAGTTTACTGTAAAGAAAAAATAAAAAAACGGGGCAGATCAGGCGTTTTGCCGAACTGCCCCGTTTTTATGTTCTTCACTATAACGATGTTTCAGGCACTTCCTGGAATTCATCCTTGTCAGCGCCGCAAACCGGGCATTTCCAGTCTTCCGGCAGGTTTTCGAAAGCGGTCCCGGGGGCTACACCGTTATCAGGATCTCCTTTCGACGGTTCATAAGTGTAATCGCATAATTCACACATATAGCTCTGCATTTTTATCCTCCTTGTTATGATCAGAATTGTTTAAAAGCCTTTTTCGCAGCTCCGCAAATGGGACATTGATCGGGAGCCGGTTCAAAACCGACCCAGCCGCAAACGGGACAGAGAAAAATTGCTTTTGCTTCGGCATCTTCACCCTTGGCAACAGTTGTTTTGAGATCGTTAAAGATACCACCGTGAATTTTTTCCGCGGCATTGGCATATTCAAATGTTTTCAGAGCTTCCTGGTGACCCTCCTGGTTGGCTACCTCTATAAACTCGGGGTACATTTCCGTAAACTCGTAATGTTCACCCTCGGCGGCAGTGTGTAGATTGGCCAGGGTATCCTTGATTTTGCCGGCTATTTCAAAGTGCTTCAGGGCATGAATTGTTTCTGCTTCGGCAATAGCGTGGAAGATGCGTCCCACGTTCTTAAAGCCTTCTTTTTCTGCCTTGCGGGCGAAGGCCAGGTACTTGCGGTTTGCTTCAGATTCCCCGGTAAATGCCGCCATCAGATTATCTTTTGTTTTCATTAACATCTCCCCTTTATATAAGCTATTCATCACACGGATGCATAAATTATTATTCAACGACTTCTTTAAAATACCTTTTTCGCGTTAATTAAAGGTTGACATGATTTATAGTATTTCCTATAATAGTAATAGGAATTATATTATATCTCTGTAGCATCTGGCCCGAAAGGAGAATAATAATGAAAACGCTTAATTATGATCATACTGCGGCAGCACCTCTGGATGAAAATGTCTTCCTGAAGATGATGCCTTTTTACAGGGAACACTACGGCAACCCTTCCAGCGGGCACAGCCTTGGTTCCGTTCCCCGGCAGGCTCTTGAAGAGGCCCGCGGGCAGGTAGGCAGTCTTATTAATGCCGAGGGACGGGATATAGTTTTTACTGCTTCAGGCTCAGAATCGAATAACCTGGCCGTGAAGGGTATGACATCTGTAAACAGAAAAAAGGGAAACCATGTTATTGCCAGTGCAATTGAACATTTTTCTATTCTTAATCCCTTGAAAACACTGCAGAAGGAAGGTTTTGAGGTAACCCTGCTGCCGGTTGACAGGAACGGGCTGGTGGATCCCGATGAGCTGCGCAGGGCAATAACCGAACAAACAATCTTAATTACTATCCAGGCAGCTAACCCCGAAATAGGCACCCTGCAGCCGCTTGACAGGCTTGTGGAAGTAGCGCGGGAGTATAATATTCCAGTTCACACTGATGCCGCTGCTATGGCCGGCTGGCTTCCACTTGACGTGCAGAAGCTGGGAGTCGATTTGCTTACCCTGGCCGGCGACCAGTTCTACGGACCAAAAGGTGCGGCTGCTCTTTATATCAAGCGGGGAACCCGTCTTGCTCCCCTGGTTGAAGGTGGTATCCAGGAACGCGGGCTGCGGGCCGGCACTGAAAACGTTCCGGCCATTGCCGGTATGGGTGAAGCTGCGCGTATTGCTCTCGAAGATATGGAAACGCGTTCGGCAGAAATTGCCTCGCTGAGAGACCAACTCTGGGAAGCTCTTTTCCGGAATGTGCCTCATTTGCATTTGAACGGTCACCCGGAAAAGCGCCTGCCGCATAACCTCAATTTTTCGGTAGAGTTTGTGGAGGGTGAAGCGCTCCTGATGAGGTTAAACATGGCTGGAATTATGGTATCAAGCGGTTCTTCGTGCACCTCACAGGCACTTAAATCATCGCATGTGCTGAAAGCAATAGGGCTGCCTCCCGAGTTGGCCCAGGGCTCTCTTTTATTTACTCTTGCCAGAAGCAGCAGTGCCGGAGACCGGGAATATATTGTGGATAGAATGAAAGAAATAGCCACGCTGCTGAGAAATATGTCTCCGCTTTATCATCAGTTCTTAAAGGAGGATAAACTTAATGCCCGAGTACAGTGAAAAAGTAATGGACCATTTTAGCAATCCGCGTAATATTGGAGAAATAGAACAGGCCGACGGAACCGGGGAAGTTGGCAACCCGGTTTGCGGCGACATGATGAAATTCACGATTAAGGTTAAAGATGATCGCATTGAAGATGTTAAATATCTGACTTTTGGTTGCGGTGCTGCCATTGCCGTTTCGAGCATGGTTTCCGAGATGGCAAAGGGAAAAACCCTGGCTGAAGCCATGCAGATTACCAATAAACAGGTAGCTGAAGAACTGGGCGGCCTGCCCGGTAATAAGCTGCACTGCTCCAACCTGGGGGCCGATGCGCTTCACCAGGCAATTGAAGATTATTTAAAAAAAGAAGGCAGGGTAACTGCAGACCTGGCCTGAACCGGGTGCAGTAGAAACTGCCGGGGAGGAGGATTTTAAAAATGGAAAACAACAATAATAGATCACTTGAAAATGAACATAGTTGCAGCTGCCCTTTTTGCGATGAACCGATTTGCCCCGATGATACAGATGAGAGGTACAGGTGCAGCGGCAGCGGTGATTTAAAGATACACCTGGTCGATTGTGTGGGTCTTTACTGCCCTGTGCCGGTTATGAGGGCCAGGGAGGAAATTGATCTGCTGGATGACATGGCCATAATGGAGCTGGTTGCCGATGATCCTGCTTCAGGGGAAGATATTCCCCGCTGGGTCAAACGGGCCGGCCACAGGCTCCTGGCCAGGCGACAGGTAAATGGCGAGTATCACTTTCTTATTCAGAAAACAGGTGGGGAGGAGTCCTGAAATGAAAAGTAAGAATAGTATTTTATACGTGCAGACCAGCGGTACCGAAACACCCGAAAGGTTGTATGCACCCCTGATTCTGGCCCAGACAGCCAGGGCAATGGGGCAGGAAGCAACTGTATACTTTCTTGGGTTGGGTTTAAAAAACCTGGTCAAAAGTGAAGCGGAAAAAATAAAAATAGGCCAGTTTCCCTCGCTCTATGAAGTATTGAAAGAAACTGCGGCCCAGGGTGTTAAAATAATGGCCTGCCAGCAGAGTATGCAGCTGTTTGGTGGGGAAATCAAAGAGGAAGACCTTGTTGAAGAAGCAGTGATTGCCGGTGCGGCCACTTTAAATGATCTTGCTCTTGATGCCGGAGCAGTGCTCAGCTTTTAATAAATAAAGGCCGCAAAGACAAGCGGTTTGTGAAGTATTTTAAGAGGTATCCTGCTTGTGGGATATCCTCTTTTTTTATGCGCTGATAAAAAATATGAAGAAATTTGCATACTAAGCAGGATTTTTATAGATAATGGAGAAAGATATCTGGCGTAGCATGGTAGGACGGCAGGGATTTAAACGACTTGTGCCGGTCAGGTAGCCGGTATATTTTTTGTTTGCCAAACTCCTTGTGGAGTTTATTTTTTTGCCCTGGCCTCTTACAATTTCTTTTTTACAAGAGGAGGAATTATAAAATGAAGAAAAAGATTTTAGTAATGTTTTTGGGAATTATGCTTTTAGTGCTGGCTGGTTGCGGGGGCTCAGAGCCTGGAAGCGATGCGGAAAATGGTATTTCCGATCAACCGGATCAGGGAGAAGAGGTAGTCGATGACGGTCAGGTGTATACATTTTCTCTTGCCCATTTTTTCCCGGCAGTCCATCCCGGTGAAACTGTTTTGGTGCAGGGTTGGGCCGAGGCACTGGAAGAAGCAAGCGGGGGCAGGATTATTATTGAAAGCTACCCCGGAGAAACCCTGCTGAAATCAGCTGAAATATACGAAGGGGTTGTATCGGGAATTGCCGATATCGGCCTCTCGGCTTTCTTTTATACCCGTGGACGTTTTCCCGTGCTGGAAGCCTTCGAACTACCCGGTATTATATATAATAGCTCTGATGCTGCCAGCCGGGTAGCCTGGGAAGGAATTAAAGAGCTTAACCCGCAGGAAATACAGGATACAGAGCTGATGTTTGTGCTGACTACCGGTCCGGGCGACCTGTTTACCACCAAACCGGTTAACAACCTGGGCGACCTGCAAGGCATGAAAATCAGGGCGGCAGGATTAAGTGCCGATACCCTGGCCCTTCTGGGAGCATCTCCCGAAGCAATGCCCCAGCCCGATGCTTATGAAGCTCTCTCCAGGGGCATAGTTGAGGGCAACCTGGCCCCGATCGAGGTTTTACAGGGCTGGCGTCATGCCGAGGTAACCGATTATGTAACCCTCACCCCTTTCTTATATAACTGTATCTTTTTCGTGACAATGAACCAGGAAAAATGGGATCAGCTTCCTGTAGATTTGCAGGAAATATTCCTTTCTGTCAATGAGCAGTTTTTTGATGAAGTCGCTGCCGGCCTGTGGGATGTGCAGAACAGCAGCGCCCTGGAATGGGCAGTTGAAGAAACGGGCCAGGAGATAATCACTCTTTCCGATGAAGAGATTGCTCTCTGGATTGAGAAAATTGAGCCCATCCAGGATGATTTCATCGAAAGGATGAACCAGCAGGGTTTTCCCGGCGAGGATATCCTGGCCACTGTAAAGCGCCTGGCTGAACAGTATTAAGCTGAGCTTGGGCAGATAGGATGATAATCAAATGAATATACTTGAAACTATTGTTGTTAAATCGAGCAGGGCTTTCGATATGCTGGCCGGGTTAATCCTGGCCGGCACCGCCCTGCTGGTGGTTGCAAATATTATTGGCAGAACTCTTTTGGGGTATTCAATTCTCGGTACATACGAGATGGTTGGCTTTTTTACCGCTTCAGCGGTTGGTTTGTCCCTGGCTCGCTGTGCCGTTGAAAATGGACATATAGCCATTGAATTTATTGTGGAAAAATTTAAACCTCGGGTGCAGCGCCTGATCGAGATTGCCCTGAGTATTCCTTCCATGGTTTTTCTCGGCTTTGCTTCTTATAATCTATTTGCTTACGGCCTTCGTATTGCTCATACCGGGGAAGTATCGCCGACAACACAGATGATCTTTTACCCCTATATTTATTTAGTGGCTTTTGGTTTTTTGCTGTTATCCCTGGTGGTATTAATGCAGTTTTTAAAGAAGGTCTGCGGGGGTGATCAGCAATGAGCCCGACAGCTGCCGGCCTTACAGGTATTATCATTTTTTTCGTCCTGATTGTGTTCAGAATGCCCATAGCATACGTGATGGCCCTGGTCGGGTTTGCCGGGTTTGCCTACCTGACTAACCTGCAGGCCGCCTTTGCCCTGGTTTCGAAAGACCTCTTTTCAACTTTTTCCAGTTATTCGCTTAGCGTTATTCCCATGTTTATCTGGATGGGTTTTCTTGCATTCCATGCCGGAATCGGCACCCGCCTTTACAACCTGGCTTACAAGATGGTCGGGCATCTTCCGGGCGGGCTGGCGATAGCTACCCAGGCAACCTGTGCCCTTTTCGGGGCGGTCTGCGGTTCAAATACGGCCACTGCAGCAACTATTGGGGCGATTGCCCTGCCGGAAATGCGAAAATATAATTACAGCCCGGCCTTGTCAACCGCCAGTGTGGCGGCCGGGGGAGCTCTCGGTGTTCTAATCCCGCCCAGCGTAATATTTATAGTTTACGGTATTTCTGCCGAACAGTCGGTCGGCAAACTATTCCTGGCCGGTATAGTGCCCGGGTTACTCCTGATGCTGCTTTACATGGCTGTGGTTTACATCCTGGCCAGGCGTAATCCTGCAATTGGCCCTGCCGGTGAAAAATTCAGCTGGCGGGAACGGCTCGCAGCTCTCGGTGGCGGCCTGTTCGAGGTTTTAGTAATATTTGCAATATCGCTGGGGGGGCTTTTTGCCGGTTGGTTTTCACCAACCGAAGCAGGAGCAGTGGGTGTTGCCGGGGTTATGCTGGTGACCCTGGTCCAGGGTAAGTTAAACCTGGAGATAATCCGCAAATCGCTTACTGATACTACACGAACCACGGCTATGATCATGCTGCTTGTGGCAGCGGCAATTATCTTCGGGCGTTTTATTGCAGTGAGCAGAATTCCTTTTACTATGGCCGGTACGGTGGCTGACCTGGCTATTCCTCCATTTTTGGTAATGGCCTTAATACTATTGATTTACCTGGTGCTGGGCTGTTTTATAGATGCCCTGGCCCTGATCCTGCTGACCATACCAATATTTCTGCCTGTTGCCGTAACGGTACTGGGTTATGATCCAATCTGGTTTGGAGTAATTACGGTTATGGTTGTGGCCATGGGAGTAATAACTCCTCCTGTTGGCATGAATGTATATATCATTAAGGGGGTGGCCCGTGATATACCGCTTGAGGTTATTTTCAGCGGTATCTGGCCTTTCCTGTTTGCTATTATTGTCTGCCTGGCTATCCTGATTGCTTTTCCGGGCCTGGTAACATTTTTACCTTCGCTGCTTCACTGATCGGGTTTAATCAACCCTGGAAGTTGGCCAGCAGCAGCTCGCGCAGGGAGCACGGCTCCAACCCACGATTCCTCAGGCCGGAGATAATTCCGGGAAGAGCTTCAATGTCATTGGGAGTAAAATGCAGCAGCACAATGCTTCCTGGCCGGGCATTGTTCAGCACATGCTGTGTTATGCGGGAAGTTGTTGCAATTTCGTTGCGCAAGGCATAAACCAGTTCAACATCCCAGAGGATGGGTACCATGCCCCTGTCTGCAATTATCTCCTGCAACTGCTTGGTTTTATTGCTGCCGGTGGATGTAAAACCATCCATGCCGGGCGGCCTGAAGAAAAAAGTATCGTACTGGTAACCCAGGGCCTGGTCGACTGTTTCCTGCCACTGCTCCAGTTCTTCTTTAACCTTTTCTTTAGAAATCGTGGTCAGAAAAGCGTGGCTGTAGGTGTGGTTACCCAATTCATGACCCTCGTTAACGGCCTGCTGCCACACATCAGGGTACAGTTCAACCCATGATCCCATGGGAAAGAAGGTTGCCTTAACATCATTCTCCCGCAGGTATTGAAGCGTTTTTTCAATCAGTTCGGGCCTGGCCCCGTCGTCAATGGTAATGGCCACCTTATTAACCTCGCGGTTGCCGTAACTGATTATATTGGAAGAGCGCAGCATGTGATTGTCTTCGCGCAGCTTTTCGTTCTCTTCATATATTTCATCGTAGCGCTGCTGCAGGATCCGGTTTTCTTCTGTAACCTGATCCAGGTTTTCTTTGATTGTTTCCATCTCTTTTAGCAGGCTGTTGATTGATAAATACTGGATTAAGCTGAAAATACCCAGGGCGGCAACACTTAGCAGTAGAACAATTAATAGAAAAACCCGCAGTCCTTTTTTGCTTTTTGGTTGTCTTTCAATACGGTTGGTGTAAGCGGCCACTTGCACATCACCCTTTTAACTATAAGAATGCGTTCACTTTTATCTGCTTATATGGTAACCTACAAAAAAAGAATAAACAATAGCTATCTTACAAAAATGGAAAAGGAAGTGATCAATTGTGAAAACCCTGCTGGCAGTGGCTTCAAGTCCCCGGAAGGGGGGTAACAGCGATCAGTTACTGCAGGAGTTTTGCCGCGCCGCGGAAGAAGCCGGCTGGAAAGTAGAACTGGTCCGGGTGAACGACCTGAATTTCCGGGCCTGCCAGGCCTGTGATGCCTGTGCAAAAGATGGCCTTTGTATATTAAAAGACGATATGCGTGATATTTATCCTAAATTGATTGAATCTGATGCGCTGGTTATGGCCAGCCCGGTTACCTTTGCGTCGCTAAACGCCCAGATGAAGATGTTTATTGATCGTTTCCAGTGCTGGTGGAATGCCAAGTACACCCTGAAAAAACCTTTTATTCCCGAAGATGCCCAGCATCCCGGCTTTTTCATCTGCGTCGGGGCCTTACAAAAAAAACAATACTGTGAAAATGCACTGCAGATTATCAGGGTTTTCTTTCATAATATTAACCATGTTCTAGTTGGTGAATTATCACTGCGTGGTTACGATGCCAAGGGCGAAGTTGCCGGTGATCCCGATGCATTGGCACAGGCATACAACGCCGGCAAAGAATTTATTGCAAAAATATCGAAGTAATTATGGAATCGCAGGATTAAGATAAGCTAAACAGCCTCCCGTAATTTCCTGGTTTGCAATAAAAGAAGCAGGGGAAATATTCCCCTGCTTCTGTGCTGTTATTTAAATACCAGGCCTTCACCATCTTTGGTAATGGTAACCAGGTCTTTCGGCGAAACTGTGCCGGCGATAATCTGTCTCGAAAGTGGGGTCTCCACTTCATTCTGAATAACCCGCTTAAGAGGCCTGGCCCCGAAAGCTGGATCATAACCACGTTCAGAGAGGTAGGTCATTACTTCTTCGTCCCACTGCAGGGTTAAATCCGCCGTTTGGGCCAACCTTGAAGCCAGCTTCTTAAGCAGCAGCTCGGCTATCTGGTGGACCTGGGCTTTTTCCAGCGCCCTGAATACGATTATTTCATCAACCCGGTTTAAAAATTCGGGACGAAAATGACGATTCAGCATCCCGAGCACCGCATCCTTCATCTTGTCGTAATCGCCGCCCTGCTCATGAAAATCCAGGATTTCCTGGCTGCCAATGTTCGAGGTCATAATTACAATTGTGTTGCGAAAATCTACTGTTCTGCCTTTCCCATCGGTTAAACGACCGTCTTCAAGAATCTGCAGCATTGCGTTGAAAACATCATGATGAGCTTTTTCAATTTCATCAAAGAGTACTACGCTATATGGTTTACGTCTTACGGCTTCAGTAAGCTGGCCGCCTTCCTCGTAACCGACATATCCGGGTGGTGCTCCAACCAGGCGGGCTACTGTATGTTTTTCCATGTACTCAGACATGTCAAGGCGGATCATGTTGCGCTCGTCATCAAAGAGGGCCTCGGCAAGGGTCCGGGCCAGTTCTGTTTTACCTACTCCAGTTGGTCCAAGAAAGATAAAACTACCTACAGGACGGTTCGGGTCCTTGATTCCGCTTCTTGCCCGCAGCACTGCGTCGGCAACCGCGCTTACTGCCTCATCCTGTCCGATAACCCTTTCGTGAAGGATCTCTTCAAGACGAATTAGTTTTTCGCGTTCACCCTCGAGCAGTCGGCTGACCGGCACCCCGGTCCAGCGGCTGACTACCCGGGCTATTTCACTTTCGCTTACCTCCTCGTTTAACAGCATATTTTGCTTCTGTTTGCCGGCCAGGTGTTCTTCCTCGGATTGCAGTTTCCGCTCGAGATCATTTAAACGTCCGTATTTCAATTCGGCAGCGCGGTTTAGGTCGTACTCACGCTCGGCTTTTTCAATTTCAGTACGCACTTCGTCAAGTTCCCGCTTGATGTTGCGCACTCGCGAAATCGATTGCTTTTCGGTCTGCCACTGAGCTTTCATGGCATCGCTTTCCGAGCGCAGCTCAGCCAGCTCTTTCTGCAGTTTTTCCAAACGTTCCTCAGAGGCTGGGTCTGATTCTTTCTTCAAAGCTGCCTCTTCAATTTCCAGTTGCATCACCCGGCGGGTTATTTCGTCAAGTTCTGCCGGCATACTGTCGATTTGGGTGCGTAGATGGGCTGCTGCTTCATCCACCAGGTCAATAGCTTTATCCGGGAGGAAACGGTCGCTGATATAGCGGTCGGAAAGTACCGCTGCTGATATCAGGGCGCTGTCCTGGATACGCACACCGTGGTGAACTTCGTAACGTTCTTTCAGGCCGCGCAGAATAGAAATAGTATCTTCCAGTGTTGGCTGGTTAATCCTTACCGGCTGAAAGCGTCTTTCCAGGGCGGCATCTTTCTCGATATGCTTACGGTATTCATCAATTGTTGTTGCCCCAATGCACTGCAGTTCACCGCGGGCCAGCATTGGCTTTAACAGGTTGCCGGCATCCATTGCACCTTCAGCTGCTCCGGCACCGACTACGGTGTGCAGTTCATCGATAAACAGTATTATTTTACCCTGCGCTTCCTGGACTTCTTTTAGAACAGCTTTTAACCGTTCTTCAAATTCACCGCGGTACTTGGCCCCGGCAACCAGGGCACCCATATCAAGCGATACCACTTTTTTTTCTTTTAAACCTTCGGGTACATCACGGGCAACTATACGCCTGGCCAGGCCTTCGACCACCGCAGTTTTACCTACCCCCGGGTCGCCAATTAATACCGGGTTGTTCTTGGTGCGTCTGGACAAAATTTCCATAACCCGGCGAATTTCCTCGTCCCGACCAATTACCGGGTCTAGTTTTCCCTTTTCAGCTTCTTCGGTCAGGTCGCGTCCGTAACGCAGTAAAGCCTCGTAAGTATCCTCTGGGTTATCGCTGGTAACCCGCTGCGAGCCGCGAACTGTTTTTAGTGAACTGAGCAGCCTGTTTCGATCCAACCCAAACTGGGTCATCATTTTTTTAAGGTCATCTTCGCTCTGTTCGGTCAGGGCCAGTAAAATGTGCTCCACGCTTACATAATCATCTTTCAGCTGCTTTGCTTCCTGTTCGGCCCCGGAAAGCACTCTGGCCAGGGAAGTGCTCATCTGCAGGGTTCCTTCGTAACCGGATACCCTGGGAATAGTTAAAAGAAGCTTGTCAAGAGCTTGCTTCAACGCGGGGAGGTCCACACCGGCGTGTTCAATAAAACGGCTGGTTAAACCATCTTCCTGGTCGAGCAGGGCTGAAAGCAGGTGCTTCGGCCCGACAACCTGGTGTCCCCGGTTTGCAGCCAGTTCCTGCGATGCAGACAGGGCTTCCTTTGATTTGTTCGTAAATTTGTTTAAGTCCATATTATTCACCTATTTTCTACGCAGGAGTTCTATTTCATCCTGCAGTTCTTCTATTCTCTCCAGTAAATCTACAATTATTGAGGCTCCCACTGTATTAACTCCACAGTTCTGTTTCAGGCGCAGAATTCGCTTCAAGCGGCGCAGGTCCTCGTAATCAATTGATTCCTGTTTGATTTCTATTAAGCCCATTTTTTCATAAGCGGCGAGCAAATCCGGGTGTATCTCCAGGCTGCAGGCCGATAGCTGTTCTCCCGTTTCGGTGTGGCAGTGAATACGAATCAGTTTCATGGTTATCACTCCCCACCTTTCCGCAGTTCATGCAGTTGTTTGTAAAGTTCTTTCTCTTTATCAGTCAGGTCTGCGGGAAGGTCAACAATCAGGTTTATGTATTGATCCCCGCGACTTTTATCTTTACGGATGAACCCTTTGCCTTTCAAACGCAGTTTGCTTCCACTGCGGCTGCCGGGCGGAACCTTTACATTCACGGTGCCGTCCAGGGTTTTAACCGGTATCCTGTCGCCCAGTAAAGCCTGGTCAGGCCTGATAACTGAATCAACCTCAATATCACTGTTCTTAAGCCTGAATAGCGGGTGTGGCTTCAGGTGCACCTTCAGGAAGAGGTCGCCTTTTGGCCCGCCGCCCAGACCGCTGCCTCCCTGGCCTTTCAGGCGAATACGGCTTCCCTCTGTTACACCGGCAGGTACCTTAACATCGAGTGTTTTTTCTTCGGGTATCTGTCCGGTACCGCCACAGCGGGCACAGAAACTCTGCTCCCGGGTGCCGCTGCCGCCGCAGTCGGGACAAACCTGTCCACCGCTGACCCGCAGCGACCTGGTAACTCCCTTGTAGGCTTCTTCAATAGTCAGTTCTAACCCGCTTTCCAGGTCTTCACCGCGGATTGGTCCACGTCGCGAACTGCGTTTTGTCCTGCCGCCCGAGGAAGGACCCTGGCCTCCGAAAAACATGTTGAAGAAATCGCTGAAACCGCCGCCTTCAAAACCGCCGGAGTTAAAATCGCCTGAAGTGTAAAAGCGCACACCATCCATATCGGGAGGAGCCTGAAAGTCCTGCCCGTCTTTCCACCTGCTGCCGAGCCGGTCGTAGCGGGCCCTTTTATCAGGGTCTTTTAACACTTCGTAAGCTTCGTTAATCTTTTTGAACTTTTCCTCGGCTTCTTTCTTTTCGGCAGCCGGGTGAAGATCAGGGTGCCATTTACGGGCCAGCTTGCGATAAGCGCTCTTAATCTCTTTTTCAGCAGCGTTACGGCTGACACCGAGTAATTCGTAGTAATCCTGAAATTTTACCGACATAATAATTCCCCCAAGCTGCTTGCGTCAAATTGTAATTGTTTAATCATGATTTTCTTTCCTTGCCACCATAACCTGTGCTGGTCTGAGCAGGGTATCGCCAAGTTTGTACCCGGTACATATCTCTTCGGCAACACAACCCTCCGGGCATTGGTCGGTGTTTATATGTCCGATGCCTTCCTGTTCTTCAGGGTCAAAGGGCAGGCCCAGGCACTCCACCGGTTTCACACCCTGCTTGTGCAAAAACTGGTTGAACTGGCGCGCCATTATCTCCATGCCGCGAGCGGCAGCAGGATCCTGGATCTGTTTGCGGGCCTGTTCGAAGTAATCCAAAAAAGAAAGCAGATCGAGCAGGATATCCTTTTTTATAGCTGTCCTTGTTGCTCCTTCGTCACGCTCTACCCGCTTGCGATAATTATCAAAATCTGCCCTGGTGCGCAGGTGGCGATTTTTTTCATCAGCCAGCGACCGGCGCAGTTCTTCAATTTCTTCCCTGAGGGCATAAATTGCCTCATTTTTTTCTGGCTCTTTTCCTTCATGGTAATTGTGGTTATTCTTCTGATTTTCCATTATCTTTACACTCCGTTTTTCAAGGGTTCGGCATACCGAACCCCCATCCAATGGGAGGTCGGATGTTGGGGCGCGGCCTGGCCGCGCCCGCACCCTTATTGTTCTTCATATTCAGCATCAACTACATCGTCTCCGCTGCTTCCCCCGGCCTGCCCGGCACCTGCTTCAGCCCCGGCAGAACCGGTATTTGCCTGCTGGTAGGCAGCTTCCGAAAGGGAATGGGCTGCCTGTTGTAAGTCGCTGTGCAGGCTGCGGATTTTTTCAATCGGTGCATTAGCCTGCAGTGCTTCTTTCAACTCGTTCAGGGTTTGTTCAAGGCGGCCTTTTTCATGAACAGGCAGTTTGTCGCCAACTTCTTTCATCTGGCGTTCAACCTGGTAAGCCAGGCTGTCTGCTTCGTTTCGCTCTTCAACTTCCCTGCGGCGCTTTTTATCTTCTTCTCCGTACTGCTGTGCTTCGCTGACCATTCTCTCAATTTCGTTCTGTTCAAGGTTGGTCGAGCCGCTAATCGTGATCTCCTGTTCCTTACCCGTGCCTTTATCCTTGGCGCTTACTTTTAGAATGCCGTTTGCATCGATATCGAAAGAGACTTCGATCTGGGGCAAACCGCGTGGTCCGGGAGCAATTCCTTCCAGCTTAAACTGGCCGAGAGAACGGTTGTCTTTAGCCAGCTCGCGCTCACCCTGCAGCACATGAACATCGACTGCAGGCTGGTTGTCCTCGGCGGTTGAAAAAACTTCACTGTGCCGGGTTGGAATGGTGCTGTTGCGTTCGATGATTTTTGTCATCACTCCGCCAAGCGTTTCCACCCCGAGAGAGAGAGGAGTAACATCAAGCAGAACCACATCTTCCATCTCTCCGGCCAGTACCCCGGCCTGGATAGCTGCCCCGAGGGCAACAACTTCATCAGGGTTAACGCTTTGGTTGGGCTCTTTACCGATCATCTCACGGACCAGTTTCTGCACGGCCGGAATACGGGTTGATCCGCCAACCAGGATAATTTCATCAATATCCTTCTCGGTCATTTTGGCATCAGCCAGGGCGTCTTTCACCGGCTGGCGGGTTCGTTCAACCAGGCTGTGGGTCAGATCTTCAAACTTGGCCCTGGTCAGCTTGGTGTCCAGGTGTTTTGGTCCGTCAGCCCCGGCAGTGATAAAGGGTATGCTGATAGCTGTCTCCGTTGTCGAAGATAGTTCAACTTTAGCCTTTTCCGCTGCCTCAATTAAACGCTGCAGGGCTTGCTTGTCCTGGCGCAGATCAATCCCCTGATCTTTTTTGAATTCTTCGGCCAGCCAGTCCACCACGGCCTTGTCAAAGTTATCTCCACCGAGGTGAGTATCGCCGTTGGTTGATTTAACTTCGAAAACCCCGTCTCCGACTTCAAGGATGGAAACATCGAAAGTGCCGCCCCCCAGGTCGAAAACCAGGATTGTTTCATTGCTCTTCTTATCAAGCCCGTAAGCCAGCGATGCTGCTGTCGGTTCATTAATGATCCGCAGCACATTCAAGCCGGCTACCTTTCCCGCATCTTTTGTTGCCTGACGCTGGGCGTCGTTAAAATATGCGGGAACTGTAATAACCGCGTCTGTAACTTTTTCACCGAGATACTTCCCGGCATCCTCTACAAGTTTCTTTAAAACCATGGCAGAAATCTCTTCCGGTGCGAACTTTTTATCGCCAACTACAAAGCGGACCGCGTTATTTGATCCTGCTTCAACATTATATGGCACCAGCTTGCGTTCGGCTTCCACCTCGCTGTACTGGCGTCCGATAAAGCGCTTAACCGAGAAAAGAGTTTTCTCCGGGTTCAGGGCAGCCTGTCTTTTTGCGACCTGCCCGACCAACCGCTCTCCGGCGTCCTTGAAAGCAACAACCGAGGGAGTTGTTCTCGAACCCTCTGCATTAGTGATTACCTCGGGCTTGCCACCTTCGATAACCGCCACGGCGGAGAAGGTGGTGCCGAGGTCAATACCTACCGCTTTACCCATCATAGTCACCTCAATTCACTTTCTGTATATTTTATTTACCCTTAATAAACAGGGTATTATTACGGTTGCCTGTTAATCAAGCAAACCGTCGCTGGCCACCTTAACCCAGACACACTCGCTGGCATGGCCGGCCAGTTCTTCCTTAATCATTGAGCGTATTTCTTCAGTATCTTTCCTGGTTTTGCCGAAAATATCATTACATCCCTCGTCCAGGTTGAGTTCAATCCCTTCCCGGGCCAGGGTTTCCACAGCTTCCAGGCGCTCGAGAATTGCTGCATATATTTCCCTGGTTTTTAGGGCATCGCGCATCATCTCTGCCTCTTCTTCATCCAATAGCTCAAACTTTTCTTTCGGTGCACCGCACTTGGGACAAACATCGGGTGGTTCTTCACCTTCATGCAGGTATCCACACACTTCACATCGCCACATTTTTTCCATCGGCCAAGCTCTCCCTTCAGTTCGTTTGATTTTAGTTGCAAACCTTTAGATTTTCTCCTTCCGAAGCCCTGGCCAGCTCGCGGTCGAAGGTGAGAATCATCAATTCGGGAAACTCGCGCTGCAGGGTTTTGGCTGTGGCCAGGTGCCATAAACCTGTTCCCTGCAGGGGCCACTTACAGGCCAGCATCTTCATTGCCGTGCTGTCGGGTACAATATTAAGCCTGCTCCACGGACCGCTCTCCAGCATCTCGTAAATCGACTCGATCACAATGTCCGGCAGCAGCCTTTCCCTCTGGATACGGCTGATTACCGTGTAAACCTCGGCAACTGCCAGCGCTGTCAGCAGGTGTACACCCCGCTGGTGCAGCCTTGCTTTTACCCTCTCGCTGTAGCGATCCTTGAAAAGGTAGGAGAGGAGGGCGGTTGAATCCCAGTAAATTACCGCCAGTTTTTCATTCATCAGGGCTCTCCTCCCCGGTGCAGCGCTGCAGAAAATTTTCCGGAAGCTCTACCGGTTCGCCAACCGGTTTGCCAGGGTCCGGACAGCTTTCTATCAGGCCGCAGCTTTCGAAATTCTTCAGCCTTTCTTCCAGGGATAAATCTGATATTTCAGCAGGAACCAGCCGGGCTACCGGAGTGCCCCTGTCGGTAATGATAATCTCCATTCCGCCGCGCACATCGCGGATTAACCTGCTCAGGTTTATCCTTGCTTCCCTGATCCCGATGTAGTTCTTTTTCATATTACCACGTCCCAATGTAGTCACTGTTACTACATTTACTATTATAAGGGTCTTTATACCCGCTGTCAAGAAAAATGTGTACACAAGTATCACAATATTTCCAGGTCAGGGTAAGGGCTTCATCGGCATAATTGACGAGGCCAAAAGGTATCTATTCTGACTGGATAATGGGGCGGCGTTGAACCGTTTTTCCGGTTCAATTGACTTTGTTGATGGGGTAAGAAAGATATAAGGGCTGCGTTTGTTAAGCGCAGATTTCATGATTCAGGCTTTGTTGGCTGGCCGGTTATTCTCTTTCAATATCTCTCGGTTTATTGCCGCTGTAACTGTTACTGTCCGGATCATCGAGTTCCAGGTTTGAAGTGAAATCTACCGATATTCCACCGCCGAATATTGAACCGTTGTTTTCTTCAAAAGTGTTCTGCCTGACAGCTGCTCTTGATTTGGTTAGCAGCATAAGTCCACCACCGCCTGATTGAGCCAGATTACGGTTTAGAGTGTTGTTGCTGATCTCTGCACTGCAGTTATTGGAAAGTATGATTCCCCCGCAGATATCGGAATTGTTCTCTTCGATGGTGTTACTGTTAATTTCTGCAGTGGAGAAATCTCCGATAAAGATGCCACTGCTTAGCTGGTTGCTGCTGTGAGAGCTGATTCGGTTGAACTCAATCAGGCCATTGGAATAATCACCCAGAAAAATTCCTCCACAGATCATATCACCGTTGTTAGCGCTAATAGTATTTCCCCTTACTGTTATTTCGGAACTGATTATAGAGAAAATACCGGCTGAATGAAATGGCGAGGTATTATTCCGGATTGTGTTGTTTTCAATTGTAGCCGAGGAATGGTAAGCAACAACAATGCCCCCGCAGACTGGTTCATTGATTATGCTGTCTGACTGACTGAGAGCGCGGTTATTTTCTATGATATTATTTTTTATCGTTGCCTGCGCATTATAAACAACAACAATACCCCCACCAAAGTTGGAGCTGTTGTCACTGATTAAATTGTTTTCTATGCGGGCTGAAGAATTGCCGAAGATGGTGATGCCCCCGCCGGCACCATCGTGGTTAAGCAGATCAAAGCATTCGTTATTGCGAATTACATTTTTTTCGATCACGGGAGAAGCTCCGTTCATGATCAGGATTCCCCCACCTGCGCATTCCCCAACGCTGGTCAGCTCACCGTCTATTTCTGTTTCTATCTGCTCCCTTAATCCGGTTCCCCCGGTGATGGTCAGCCCGATAATCTTTGTTCCCTCTCCTTCACCGCTTACAAATGAAACAACAGATCCTGTTGTATTGCCTCCGTCAATTACCGTAGCCCTGACAATATCTGTATTGTCGGGGTCGCTGCTTGTCAGGGTTAACTCTTTTCCCCTGAAATCGATAGTTTCGTAGTAGGTACCCGGCTCAACTATAATAATTGCCCCGGATGAAGCTTTTTCAATTGCTTCCTGAACCGATGGAAAATCCCCCGGGACGTTGTAAATAACTTCTCCGGCTGCCCCGTGATCAGCAGCAGTTTCGTCTCCATCGGTTAAGATAGCAACAATAACCAAGATTACAAAAAGAACTCCCAGCCCGGCAGCAAGGTAAAGGGCGATCCGTTTGATCATACTTGCTTTATTAGCAGGCTCTTTTTCTAAAGGCCCGGGGTCCGGCTTCTCCGAAGCAGAATGAGATTGTGACCTCGGTTCGCCCGGTAGAGGGGGCGGCGGAGGAGATACTTTGGCAAACGGGGGTGGCGGCGGGGGAACAACAGGTGGGTTGCTCCAAGCCGAAGGCGGTGGTGGAGGCACTGCCTGAAGACCTGGTTTCGCTATACCGAGCAAGGCATTTTGAAATTCCCTTACCGTTTGAAAGCGGTCGGTTGCTTTTACTGCCATGGCTTTCAGCAGGGTAGCTTCAACAGGTTTGCTGATAGCAATGCCCAGTTGAGAAGGGGGTGACATTGAGTCTTCAGCCAACCTGTCCAGGGATTCCGGTGGCATTTGTCCGCAGATCATGCTGTAAAGGGTAACTCCAACGGCATAAATATCTGTCCATGGTCCCTGTTTTCCCTGGCTGCGATACTGTTCTTCCGGTGTAAATCCCGGCTTTAGTATTATGGAAAGGGAGCGTCCTTTTTCGCTGACAGCCTGGCGCGCGGCACCAAAATCGATCAGTATTACCTGGCCCTTTTGATTAATAAATATATTGTCAGGGCTTATATCCCTGTGCAAAATACCAACAGCATGGACTTCTGCCAGGGCGTCCAGCACAGGCATGATTATGGCAATAGCCTGCTCTACATCCAGCTTATTACCGGATTCTTTCATGTAATCTTTCAGTGTTGCTCCTTCAACATAACTCATGGCAATGTAGGCCGTTTCGTTTTCTCTGAAGAAGTCGCGTACCGAAACGATGCTGGGATGCCCCTCGAATTGGGCCAGGGTGCGGGCTTCCTGTAAAAATTTATTCAGCCCATATTCAAACTGTTCATCGTATCCGGCAGATGTATAAACAGAAACCTGCGTTGCTCCTGCTGATCTCGATGCAAGGTCCTGGGGCATATACTCCTTGATGGCTAACTTTAAATTGAGGTTTATGTCGAAGCCCAGGTAAGTTATACCAAACCCTCCCTGGCCCAGGGCCCGCCCGATCAAATACTTGCCCTGCAGGATTGTGCCGGGTTTCAAATGTTGTGGTGAGAGGGCATCATTCGTCTCGCTCCATCCGCAATTGGGGCAGGTAGCTGATGTGCCTTTTACATTCATACAGCCCATGCAAAGAGTAGAGAAATCCATTAATTCTACCAACTCCTTGTTTTCTTGGTTGCGAACCTTGTCACCTGTACCTTAATATTATTTTTTGTGATTAAATGAAAGCGAAAAAAAAGCATTAGATGCCAGGGAAATATTATTCTTTAACAAATAAGTTTTCGCTTTTTCTATTCAAAAAACCTTTTTTCGATCTTTATTGAGTGGAGGCAGTTCTTAGCGGTTATTTTTATCTGGTATAATCCGGCAGGAATAAAAATAGATTTCGGCGAACTATACGAATAGCAGGGTTGTTTGGCTTTATGGTTTTTAATTGACAGCATCATCCAGAAGAATAGAAAGGAAATGGTCCATTTGTTAAAACTGGAAAATGTCAACCTCGATCTCCCGGGCGAAGATAAACCGGTGAGAATACTCAGTGAGATTAACCTGGCTTTTGAAACAGGAAAAATGTATGCCCTGACCGGGCCGAACGGCGGTGGCAAATCATCGCTGGCCAGGGTGATCATGGGTATCCACCAACCCACGCAGGGCAAGATTATCTATAATGATCAGGATATTACCGGCCTTGGTATTACTGAAAGGGCACAAAGAGGTATCGGTTATGCCTTTCAGCAGCCGCCCCGGTTTAAGGGTATGCAGGTGAGCGATCTGCTCAACCTGGCTAAAAAAAGCGAAGAAAAAAGAAACTGCTCCGTTTTACACCAGATCGGTCTCTGCCCCGACGAATACCGCAGCCGGGAGCTTGATAACAGTCTTTCCGGAGGTGAAATGAAACGCATCGAAATTGCCACCCTGCTTGCCCTCAACCCCAGGGTACGCATATTTGACGAACCCGAGGCTGGAATTGATCTCTGGAGTTTTAACCAGTTGATTGAAGTTATAGGCTCCAGTCACACTCCTGAGACAATTACAGTGATTATTTCTCACCAGGAGAAAATATTGAACATGGTCGATCAGATTGCCCTGATCCGGGAAGGTCAGGTCAGTATGATTGGCGATCGCGATTTGATCTGGCCCCAGATCAGGGAGAGTGCACTCTGCTCCTGCCGTCAAAATTGCACACTGGAGGAAGATACTTATGCTGACTGCCCTCGATAAACGGCTCCTGGAAGAAGTAGCAGACCTGCACGGCGATCCGCCAGGTGCCTTTAACATCCGTAAGGATGGCCGGGGCATTGAGCGTCGCTCCCTGGAAGGAATAGAGATTATTCCCAAAAAAGATCAGCCCGGCATTGATGTTATAGTTGCCGCCGGAAAGGAAGGGACTGTACACATTCCGGTTATTCTCACCGAAACGGATCTTTCCGACCTGGTTTACAATACCATTGATATCGGACCCGGCGCCGATATAACCCTGGTTGCCGGCTGCGGTATTCACAACCCCGGTTCCGGTAAAGCCCAGCACGATGGGGTTCATAAAATATATGTACGCAAAGGGGCCCGCCTTCACTATACGGAAAAGCATTTTGGCCAGGGTGAAGGAGGCGGAAAAAGGGTTTTGAACCCGAAGACCGTCCTTGTGGTGGAAGAAGGGGCATATGCCGAGTTGGAGCTGGTGCAGATTCGCGGTGTTGACGATACCAACAGGGTTACAGAAGCAGAGGTTTTGGCCGGGGGCCGCCTGGTGATGTTCGAAAGGCTGCTCACTGATGGTGAACAGACGGCAAAATCAGATATGCTGGTTAAACTGATGGGTGAAGAGAGCACAACGCGTATTATATCCCGTTCAGTTGCCCAGGGCCGCTCAAGACAAATATTTAACCCCAGTGTGCGCGCTTACGGGCCCGGAAGGGGCCATGTGGAGTGTGATTCGATTATCATGGACAGTGCAGTAGTGCGTTCAATCCCGGAAATCTGGGCGGAAAATGCCAATGCCGAACTGGTTCACGAGGCGGCAATCGGCAGGATAGCCGGTGACCAGCTGATCAAACTGATGACTCTCGGCCTGACCGAGGAAGAGGCAGAAGAGGCCATTATCAGCGGTTTTCTTAAATAAGTAAAGTGAAAGTCCCGAATGGAGGAACGCCTTGGGTATAATTACGATTTCCCGCGAGTTTGGCAGCGGAGGCGAAACAGTTGCCCGTATCGTTGCTGAAAAAACCGGCTTCATGCTGGTTAACAAGAAAACAATTACTGCCGGCCTTACCGAGTTTGGGATAGAAAAACCCCTGCCCAGTATCGAAAAGCATATTGGCAACGAGAAGGCGGAAGAGGCAGTTAAAAAGTATATCGAGGCTATGCACGACTATATATACGACCTGGCTATCCGCAATAACCTGGTCATCCTCGGCCGGGGTGGTTCCATCCTCTTTCAGGATTATCCGCCTGCCCTGCATGTCAGGATCATTGCCCAGTTCACCCACCGGGTTAAGAGGGTAATGAAGCTTTATGATATTAATGCCCGCACAGCAGTTAAACTGATCAAGGAACAGGATAGCGATAAACGAGTTTATTACAGGCAGGTTTTTAACGTCAACTGGACCAACTTGCGTTCTTATAACCTGGTTGTCAATACGGAAAACATGGTTCTTGAAGACGCAGCCGATATGATTATCAGTGCATACCATATTCACGGCGGGCCGCGCGAGGTAAAAGATGCCCCGCGCAGTATCGATACAGAAGAAGCAATCCTCAGTGCTCCGGGGGAAGAAGATGCAGAAAAATTTATGCACCCCAGCGAGGAAGAATTTTCACATATGCTTGATTTTTACCGAATTCGCTGGGAGTATGAACCGAAAACATTTCTGCTGGAGTGGGACAGTGAAGGCAATGTCCTGGAGGCTTTTTCACCTGATTTTTATTTACCTGACCAGGATCTTTTCATTGAACTGACCACCCAGAAACCGAAACAGGCCTGGAAGAAAAACCGTAAAATCAGGCGCATGAAAGAACTTTATCCCGATGTCAATGTCAGGTTAATCGATAAAAGGGGTTTTGAAAGCCTGCTTAAAAAGCACCACATCGAGCAGGATGAGGAGTAAGAGGGGGAAAGCGAATTGAGCGAAGACAAACCGGTTTCAGAAGACCAGCTGAAAATTGTTCTTACCCGCGAAGAGATTGAAGCAAAAATAGCTGAACTGGGTAAAGCCATATCAAATGATTATGCCGGGAAAGACCTGGTCCTGGTAGGAGTGCTGCGTGGCAGTGTTTACTTCCTGGTAGACCTGACCCGTAAGATGCATATTCCCTTTGCTACAGACTTTATCAGTATTTCGCAGTACAGCGACCCGGGCGGGGCGCCCGGGGTGGTGCGCATAACCAAGGATCTCGACTTAAGTATCTCCGGCAAACATGTGCTGATTGTCGAAGATATTGTCGATACCGGTTTAAGTCTTGGCTACCTGCTGCGCAATCTGAAAACGCGTAACCCGGCTGATCTTAAAGTGTGCACCCTGTTGAATGTTGAGGCAAGGCGCATTGTCGAAGTGCCGGTGGAATATAAAGGTTTTGATCTGCCAAACTACTTTTTTGTCGGCTACGGCCTCGATTACAACGAAAAATACCGCAACCTGCAATATATTGCCGAGTTTAACAAACCATAAGAACACAAGGGGACGGTTCTTTTGTGTCGTTATTTATGCCCCTGGCACAATAATCAGCATAAAACAACCGCTTGAACAACACAAAAGAACCAGTCTCCTGTACAGTTCAATGATATTCAGGAGCAGCCGTTATGAAGAAAAATTATATTCTCACAGCCGTTTTAATGACCATGTACTTTAGCTGGTTTCTTTCTTTTCCTTATTTCGGTTCTATTTTAACCGTTGTATCAGGTTCTTTTGTTGTTGATAGCAACCGGGTAACCTTAACCTTTACCCTTTTTCATGCTCTTGGTTTTCTCAGCGGAGCGCTTTTCCTGAAAAACAACACTCTCTGGAAACGGTGTATCATTCTTAGCCTTGTGACAGTAATCACCCTGAACATGTTATTGTTAATATTACCTTCAGCTTTATGGATTCCCGCAATGGCTCTGATCGGGATTTTCTCATCGCTGTTTATTTTTGGTTGGAGTGTTTTATTCAGTACATTTTCAACTGTAGAAAAAATTCAACTTTATTCTGCTTCTCTCTTCATTGCCAACCTTTTAAACCTGTCTTTTTTACTCTTTTCCAGAAATTTAAGTTCTCAGGTTTTACTGTTGGCAATTAACCTGCCTCTTGTTGTTGCACTGATCATTTTCCTCTACAAAAAACCTTTTCTTAAAAATGATCTTTATAGTAGCGGCAGCGTGAAAGAATTTTTTCCAACCAGGTTGGTCAGCCTGCTTTTTGTTGTAACATTTCTACTGCATTTTTCTTTTGGCCTTATGTTTGCAGTGGTCAACACATCATTTTCTTTCATGGCAGCCAATCCCTTTGCTATTAATTACTTCAGTTATATCCCCTATCTCTTGGCCTGTACCATTATATGCCTCAGCGCATCGGTGGTTAAGCTGCGTTATCTCGTTTATGCAGGCATATCGCTATTTGGTTTAGCCTATGCATTTTTTGCCCTCTTAAATAAAACGGCTGCAGGTTTTTATCTTACTGCTTCCATGGTTGAAAGTGCAGTAGTAATATTAAGTGTATGCGTTTGGGTTGCTTTGGGTGATCTCTCCCTGGACCACAAGGTGCCGTATCGTTTCTTCGGTTTTGGCTTGTTCACAACCCTGCTTGGAGTTTTTGCCGGCGGGGCGGTCGGTGCACGCCTGCTTGCCACCGGGGCAATGCCCGGTCATACGGCTGCCCTTGCTGCAATAGCCACCATTTTTATTGCGCTGCTTGCCTTTCCCTGGTTGTTAGATAACATTGGTAAAGTGCTTCCGGCTATTATGGAAAAAGATAGTTTGCCACCACCGGTAGATCCCCTTGAAGAATTAACCGCGATCTATAAAAAGGCCGGCTTGACAGAAAGAGAAATTGAGATTGTAAATCAACTTTACCAGGGTTATACAAACAGAATAATTGCTGAAAACCTGTTTATTACCGAAAATACCCTCAAGAGCCACCTCAAAAAAATATACCCCAAGTTTGGTGTGCGTCGAAAAAGCGAACTGATTTCTAAGCTGGCCAACCGTTCTTTTCCGGAACCCCCCTCTAATTAATTACCTTCATAATAGCTTTAAACAGTCAGTATGCCGGGCTCATATAAAGATCACCCCTTTGGGTGATAGACAGTTTTGTTTATTTCAAATTACACTTTCCCCATATGACAATCTCTAATTAAAACAATAAAAGAATTTACCTGTAGGTCAAAACCACAACACTATGGGAAAGGAGTGTAAAAATGCCAAAATGTAAACTGCCCCTGGATAATACGGAAAAAGAACTGGGCACCTGGACAACAAACTTTTTAATTCCCAATGTGGGACGCTATCTTGGTGATTTAACCATTACCGACAAAAGAATTATTTTTCTAAGCAAATTCGACACATCACTTGATTCAGTGCTCAACATGGCTTTTTTCGAAACCTTTGAAGATGAACAATACATGATCATTCCGCGCGACAAAATTAATAAAGTAATTCCTAAAAAAAGCCTGATGAACAAGAGAGTAACACTGCAGACCGAAAACAATGAAGAATACATCATTGATTACGGAATGCTTTCGATAAATGCCATTGTTGAAGCCCTTGAAAAACCTTAATAAGATTGAACGTAAATCAAAATCAGGTAAAGGAGAGTAACCATGCTAGAAATTATTGTGCTGGCCCTGGTGATTATCGGTTTGGGGGCCATGGTCTATTTTTTAAATAAGGCGACCAAGGAAGCGCACAAAAAAAGAGCTGAATTTGCAGAAAAGAAAGGCTGGGTGTATAAACCTGTTACTTCAAAACTAGTTTGGAATGTGCCTTTTAATGACCGCAATATCCGCTACCGCATGGAAGGTGCCGCAGGCGACGGAACTCCCTGGGAAATTACGGCACGTTATCATAAAAAGATCAGCAGTAAATCGAAAACCAGGAACACTGCAACCACACGTGAACTTCTGCCATCGACAGAGATGGTCCTTAAAAAACCGCTTGACGGCAACTTCCTGATCATGCGATCTGCCGGTTTTAATATCCCCGGTTTTGCCATGGGGGAAATTTTTAAAAGGCTTGGTTTCCCTTCGAGCGTGCCCCGCCTTAAAGATGAAGAACTACCGGCAAATCTGGTCGGCTCCTTTGATGTATATTCAGAAGATCCGGGTAGTATGAAATATATCGAAGCAATAGCTCCCGGACTACTTGAATGGGGAGAAAAGTACCCCCGTGATAAGAAGGGCATTGCCCTGGCTGCCACCTCCCAGGGCTGCAAGATGAGAGTTGAATGGTCGCTGGAAAAGCCGGAGGATATAGAGGCGTTTGTTAACACTGGCAGCAGGATATTGGTTTAATTAACAATAAGGATTTATCAAGAAAAGTGTAAGCCTGTTTATAAACTATCTATAAACAAAAAGGAGAGGGAAAAATGTTTAACAAAAAGATAAACTGGATGGTATTACTAGTAGTTGTAGGATTGGCAGTAATGTTATTAGTTGCAGGGTGTGGAGGTTCCGACGATACTGCAGCTCCCGCAGCAGCGCCTGAATCAGCAGAAGATGCTCCCGATGAAGCGGCAGATGCACCGCCTGCAGATTTACCGCCCATTGAAGGAGAGCGTCACGAAACAGACACTGTTTCAATGGTTATTGCTGACGGATGGGATGTAATGGATATTCCCGGCGGCCTCCAGGCGTATAAAGGTAATGCAAAAGCACTTGAAGTGAAAGTCCAGGGCTCCGGGCTCAGCGATGATGATGCTGTGGCAAAAGCAGAAAAAATTTCAGATGACTATGACGGTACTATGATAATGGAGACGAATATACTGGGATTAACTTTTTACCATACCTATTTCGAGTATTCAGGAACAGAACAAAGCAAGTTGTTTGCCGTCAGGGATGGAGCCGAGGTTGAAATTAGCATTGTCGGTCCTGATCACGAGGATGATGTAGAAATAGCCGGAATGCTTTATTCGATTATATTTAAGTAATTTGCCTGAATAAATAGTGGGCGGGGGCTTCCCCGCCCTTTTTGCGGGGTGAGGCTTTGTGTGGCAAAAAAAGTATCGCTAATCTTGTCGTATTAATGCTATCTTTTCTGATACTGTTAACTGGCTGCCAATCGCCAGATACACTGACGGAACCCGAACCCCCTGATCCTGAAAATGATCTTCAGAAAACCGAAGCGCTAGATCCAAATATTATTTTAAGCCTTCTATTTGCGGCCGGTGATTTTATCCTTTCTCCCGATGAAAACCTTTTATACTTCATTGTGCCTTCAGATCCGGGCACGCTTTATCATACTATAGACTTATCAGAAGTTGATATTGATTCGCCAACTGCTCCTGAAATAGAGTGGGATGCAATAGAGGCCCTTGATACCCCTTCTATAATGGGTAATACTTATCATCTTCAGGTATCAGATGACAGCAAAAACCTGCTTTATGCGACCAGTGAAATACAATGGGATGAAACTGATTACGGGGCTAAAACCGTCATCTATTTCAGCCGCCCGGAATTTCCCCCGAAAGTTTACCACCAACTGGAACTGACCGGTGGTGAAGTGCCCTATGCAACATTTGCCGGCCCCGATATAAGCCCGGCCTGGGAGCCGGGCACTAATAATATTATTTATCTTACCCTTTCCGGCGTTTATCGCTATTCTACGGATGATCGCAAAAAAACGTTAATCCGTCCGGCTGCTGATCTGCCGGGTATGGCGGGGGAAGAACAACTGGTTCCCCATGCTTTCTATCTCGAAAATGATCATAAAGAGCTGGCTTACTATGTGAATAACACTATCTATCTTGTTTCACTGGTTGATGGGTCCGGAAAGACCGAAACAATAGAAATAGAACCCGGTGAAAATGATTATGTCGGCCTGCAATATATTTTTGGCGGCAGCTATCTTGTACTTGAAGACAGCTATACCGGCTGGGGCTTTGGGTTGGATTATCTGGAGCTTACATTTTTAGACAGGCAAAGCGGCAAGGTGGTTTTGGAAGGTAATGACTATCTGCCGGCCGGTTACATTCTTGATGAAAACGGCCAGATGTTCTTTAAAAGCCGGGGTGCGGATAACGAGGGATCCTTTGTTCTGCTCAACAGCAGCCTCAGTGAGATCAGCAGAATTTCAGCAAAGGGCATGATCCCGGCCGAAGAGTTCTTTTACCAAGTTAATGTTATTAAACTCAAAGATTGCTGGGCAATACCCTTTTACCTGGATATGGATACCCATTTTGCGGAAATATATTTTGATTGATAAAAAGCAGTATAAAGGCTTCAATTAAGTTCACCCCTTAGGGTGATAGACAAACATATCCTGCTGATGTAGGGTTTTTTTAGTCTGTTATATTTAATCCGATTATCGAGTGCCTTTCTTTTACATAGTGCAAGGCCAGGTGAATGGAAGCAATGAATCCCGGTTTGTATTTGGTCACTTGAACCGGGGGGAGCAAGTAGTGAAACCGGCTTCACCTTCTTGATAAGGCAGTTATTCTGTCGGGAAAGGAGGTGTAAATAAAATGACAAAGTCTAATAAAGTAAGTGTTGCGTTAAAACCGGTTTTTATTCTTCTGGTAATCTTAGCCTTGCTGTTACTGCCCGCTGTTGCATTCGCCGAAGCTGCAGATAATTCTTCCGGCTCCGAATCTACTGCGCCGGAAGCCACAGGCCAGTCAAGTGACGGCTCCTCAGAGTTCGATTCCGGAGATTCTTCCGGACAATCCTCTCCGAACGAGCCATCTGCTCCCGGTGAACCGCAGAATGATCCACCCGCTGATCCCGCAGGCGACCCACCTGGTGAATCAGCAGATGGATCAGATCCAGATCCCACCCCGCAAGAAGACCCCGATCTTTCAAGCGATGCACCTTCGGAACCCGCTGATGAGACCTCCCCTTCAGGCGGTGATGATGGTGGCGATAGCGAAGCAGCTCCAGATGATGGCAGCGGAACCGGTAATTCCTATATTGCCGAGATTACTCCTGATGGCGTAGTTGTAGGTGATTCTGGTGATTACCCTGATTTTCCTACCAATAACACGGCAGCAGATTTTACTGTAACCTTTACCGAAGTAGGGGATAGCGAGCTGGGTTCTGCCCGGGTTGATATTCCCAGCGGGTTTACTGGTATCGACTTTAATGCAGACTGGTCAGCTAACGGCATTGAAACTAACAATGGTCAGCAGTGGGAAGGAAAACTTGACGGTCAACTGGTTTATTTAAGAGCTGTTAATGAGGCTTCCAAATTGCTTAAAGGTGACTCGGTAAGTGTAACCTTTAGTGCTACCACACCGGATACTGTTGGCGTCTATGAGTTTGAAACCAGGGCCTGGACAGGGATCAATGATACTGTTGCTAATTTCGATACTGACGGCAACAACCAGATGGCTGCAGGCTATGTTGACCCGGTGGTGATTGTGGGTAATCCGATCAGCAGCTCTACTGAACTTGCAAATGTTAGCACTGGAGGTTACTATGTCCAGACCGAAGATATCGATCTGAATAATGACTCCTGGACACCGATTGGTGATAATAGCGATCCGTTTAAAGGTGCTTATAACGGTTCTGGTAAAACAATCAGTAACCTGTCAGTTAATGACAATGGTGGCCATACCGGTTTGTTCGGCTTTGTGGAAGACGCTCATCTGAAGAATATAAACCTGGTAAATGTTAACATTGATGACGCCGGCAATACCGCTATTGGCGGCCTGGTTGGTTTCGCATCAGGTAATTATGCAATAGCAAACTGCTCTGTTAGCGGCACCGGTGCTATCAACGGAGAAAGTAATGTTGGTGGTTTGATCGGGAGCGCCAGCAGCTCTGGTTCAGTTACTGGTTGCTCAGTAAGTGGGGTTGACATTAACGGGTCAGGTAATCGTATCGGTGGACTTGTCGGCGATAGTCTTGTCCCGATTGTTAACAGCCATGCAGCAGTTTCTGTCGCCGGTGATGATAACGTCGGTGGCCTGGTAGGTCATACCACATCAAATATCGAGCAGAGTTACGCTACCGGCGATGTTACAGGGGCCGGTAGTAATGTTGGCGGTTTGGTGGGTTATACTACTTCTATCAGTATCAAAGAAAGTTACGCTACCGGCGATGTTACTGGTGTCAATCAAGTTGGCGGTCTGGTAGGCACGCACTACGGGCCTATATATAACAGTTACGCTACTGGTGATGCTACCGGTGATATTAGCGTCGGCGGCCTGGTGGGCTCCAGCTACGGGCCTATATACAACAGTTACGCCAACGGTGATGCTACCGGTGTTGATAAAGTCGGTGGCTTAGTAGGCTTAAGCCGCAATGATGTAACCAACAGTTACTCAACAGGAGTAGTTTTCGGGACAGATGACAACGTTGGTGGCCTGGTTGGTGAAAACGAATCTGGAATTGTTGCCAACAGCTACTACAACTCTGACACTTCCGGCCAGAACGACACCGACAAGGGTGAGCCGAGAACCACAGCCCAGATGACCGGTGGTGTTCCCTCTGCTGCTATTTTCACCGGCTGGGATACTGCCGTTTGGCGGTTCATAGATGGTGAATACCCGCAGCTGAATGCTTTTCTTGAACCGGAACAACCTGGATCAGGTGCCGGTGGAGGCGCCGGATTCGGTTTCTCCTTTGATTTCGGCAGCCTTGGTTTTGGGTTCCCACCGCTTTCAGCTACGGGTGCACCCTATTCAAGCCTAACTGCCACAACCATGGTCTTTGCCGCTGCAGACGGCAGCGCGCCTGCAATCAATGCACAGTTCCTGGCAAATGCCAACTCTGCTGATTTAGGAGCGCTGATCGCTCTTTATGCCGAGCTTCTTCAGCAGTTTGAAGAAAACGGCGCAAGCATGTCAGATGCAGAGTATGCTAGCACTGCAATTGAGCTTGCCATTGCCAGGGCAGCTATTCTGGCTCTTGATGCAAGGCTCTTGCAGGAATCCGGCCTGGGATACATTGAATCTGCAGTTATTGCAGCTTACAATGAAGCACAGGCTCAGCTATCTGCCCACGGCAGCTACCTGAGCGGTGAACAGCGTGAAGCAGCGAACGCGGCTTTGAACGCTGTAGCCGGGGCAATCCGCAATTTCGGCATTGCTTTATAGGCAGTATCATCAAGTGCTTTACAAACAGGGCACGGGGCGCTTTTTCAGGCCCCGTGCTTTTATATAATATGCCCTTTCTCAAACTGCAGAAAATAGAATACCTGCCGGCCTACCGGTCATTGCAGAGCAATCAATCGAGTTAATCATGATTGGCATCCATGAAAACTACTACCGCGTATTAAAAAACTACATTAAGAATAAAAACTTATAAAAAAGTACATAAATAAACCAGGTCCCAACAGACCTGCGGCTTATCCCTCAGAATCTTCCTTCCCGGGTATCTACAGCCGTTTTCCTTCGCCCCTACAGGCGCTCTCCTTCGGCCTCCGTCCGTTCATTCAGATCCTGTGCTGTGGTTTTCCGACGCTTCCCGGTCCAGTTCCGGTTTTCACACCGTTGCTTTTCCTTTCGGCTGCCGTTCCTTTCAGCTGCCCGTTTCTTCTGGATAATCCCGGTTTCCAATCAAGGCTTACGCCTTTCTTTTCTTCCGCTTTATCCCCTTAACCCGGGCCTGGTTCACCTTTCAGTCTCTCGGAACCTGGTGAGATTATATTATCATGCTGTCTGTAACTTGTCAATAGTTTTTTCAATATTTTATAAAGAAAAATTATTGGATCATATTGCCAGAACATATACTTTGCCAGGGCGCTAATTAGCTCATTTTTTTATTTTTAAAAGGGAAAAAGAACTTTTTGGCCAATTATATTTAACGTGGTAGTTAGCTTAATTGCAAAGCGTTCCAAAAATAAGAGGAGCTATAATATGTCAGAAATCAAGCAAAAATTTGAGAACAGGGGCACGGTAGCAGCAATCAGGGGCAGCGTGGTTGATGTGTATTTCCCGGGAAATTTGCCGCCGCTGCAGAACATGCTCAGGGTCGGCCCGGATAGCGATATTGTAGTTGAAGTGGTTTCCCACCAGGGCAACGAGATAGCCCGGGGAATAGCCCTTTCCCCGACCAGGGGTTTGAAGCGGGGAGACCCTGCCGAAGACAGTGGAGATATGATCCGCGTGCCTGTGGGCAAGCAGGTCCTGGGACGAATGTTTAATGTATTTGGTGAAACTATTGATGATAAAGAACCGATTACTACAGCCGATAAATGGGGTATTCACCGGGAACCGGTCCCGGTTAACCGCAGGGTTACCGCTTCAGAAATATTTGAAACTGGAATAAAGGCAATCGACCTGCTTACCCCCCTGGAGAGGGGTGGCAAAGCCGGCCTCTTCGGCGGTGCCGGTGTTGGCAAAACAGTATTAATTACAGAGTTGATCAATAATACCGTTGGCAAACATGAAGGGGTGAGTATTTTTTGCGGTATTGGTGAACGTTCCCGTGAAGCCGAGGAACTCTACCGCGATATTCAGGATGCCGGGGTGTTGGATAATACGGTGATGATCTTCGGCCAGATGAACGAACCTCCCGGGGCGCGTTACCTGGTTGGTCATTCAGCCCTGACCATGGCCGAGCATTTTCGAGATGAAGCAAGGCAGGATGTTCTGCTCTTGATCGATAATATTTTTCGCTTTGTTCAGGCCGGCTCTGAAATGTCTGGTTTGCTGGGTAAAATGCCTTCCCGTGTTGGTTACCAGCCTACCCTTTCAACAGAAATAGCCGAACTGCAGGAACGCATTTCCAATACAGCCACCGGGGCGATCACTTCGATCCAGGCTGTATATGTTCCGGCCGATGATTTTACTGATCCCTCGGCTACACATACATTTGCCCACCTTTCGGCTTCAATTATCCTGTCGCGAAAACGGGCCAGCGAGGGTCTTTACCCGGCTGTCGACCCCCTGCGTTCCTGGTCGAAAATGCTTACCCCCCTTGTAGTCGGGGAAAGGCATTACAAGGTTGCCCAGGAAGCCAGGCGCACCCTGGCCGAATATGAAGAGCTGAAAGATATTATAGCCATGCTCGGCCTGGAAGAACTCTCCCAGGACGACCGCCAGGTGGTTAACCGGGCCCGTCGCCTTGAGCGTTTTCTTACCCAGCCTTTTGTAACTACAGAGCAGTTTACCGGGATGAGCGGGCGGGTGGTAAACCTGGAAGATGCCATTGACGGCTGCGAGCGGATTCTTAACGATGAATTTGCCGAACGTTCCGAGTCTGATCTGTACATGCTGGGTAAAATAGGAGAAATCAAACCCGGCCCTGCCAATAAGCAAAAAGATGATGGCGGGGAAGAACCGGATAATACGGAGACAGGGAGCGAAACTGAAACAGCCGGTAATGAAGAGGCTGATTAATCATGAATAAGAACAGCGGTAAGCGCGGAGTGGAGGTTCGGGTTTGCATTTAAAAATTCTCCTGCCGGCCGGGGTAGAGGTTGAAACTGAAATCAAAAAGCTGTCGGCGGAAGCCGAAAACGGCCATTTTACCCTGCTGCCACGCCATATTGACTTTGTTTCCGCCCTGGTTCCCGGTATCTGTTTCTACCAGGCTGCGGACGGTTCCGAACATTTTTTAGCCATTGACGAAGGCATTCTTGTCAAGCAGGGAGACAATGTTTACATTTCGGCTGCCCGGGCTATCCCCGGCGATGACCTCGGGCAACTCGAAGAGCTGGTAGCCAGTGAACTGAAAGCGCTTGACGAAAGTGAAAAGAAGGCCCGCACGGTAATGTCCCGCCTTGAAGCCGACACCCTGCGCCGTTTTACCAGGCTGGGAGGAGAACACTAATGAGCAGCAAAGACAAGGAGCAAAAGGGTAAAAGCCTGCCCGATCAGGTTGGCAGAAAAGCGGCCCGGCGTATTAAGGCCCGCCGCACCCGCGATCGGGGAGTCTGGTTCGGGCTTGGTCTCTTTGGCATGGTCGGCTGGACCGTGGCAATTACTACACTGCTAGGAGTTATTATCGGTATCTGGATTGACCGCACCTGGCCCAGTCGCTATTCCTGGACCCTGATGATGCTAATCATCGGGTTGCTAATAGGCTGTATGAATGCCTGGTACTGGGTGAATAAAGAGAGCAGGCCGGATGACGATGATGATTATGACGGGGAGGATCATTAATTATTCTTTGTGTGCAAAAACTCCGGATTTATATGCAGGGGTTCAGGTTACGGTAAATGTAGGGTTGAAATATAATAGTGCTTTAACACATATAAGTTAAGTGGGTGCGATGTTTCAATGGAGACCTTTCAGTTGAACTGGTTCTATCTCATATTATCAATTTTGCTCGGCTGCCTGCTTGCGCTATTTTTTTTCGGCGGTTTGTGGTGGACGGTGCAGCGAATTGCCGGCAGTGAAAGACCTTACCTGATTGCGATTATCAGTTTTTTAATTCGCACAGCAGTTATTTTACTTGGTTTTTACCTGCTGCTACGGGTTGGCTGGCCTTACCTGATGGCAGCACTGGCCGGGTTTATCATCGGCCGGATGGTATTAACTTATAAGCTTAAACCCGAAAGGAGGCCTGATCAATTAAATGACCATCACACCCGATGAAATTATTATCTTCCAGGCAGGCTGGTTTAAAATTAACGCTACCATCTTATTTACCTGGATCATTATCATCCTGATGACTTTAGGTTCATGGCTGGTTACCCGCAAACTATCCAGTGAAGGGCCGATCAGCCGCTGGCAGAATTTGCTTGAAGTAGTTGTCAACATGATCAAAAACCAGATTTACGAGGTCAGCCGCCAGGAGCCGGGGCCCTACCTGCCCTTTGTCGGAACCCTGTTCCTCTTTATTACCGTTTCAAATATCCTGACTATAATACCCGGTTATATGCCGCCGACCAGTTCGCTTTCAACAACGGCTGCCCTGGCGATCAGCGTTTTTATAGCCGTACCTGTTTTCGGTATTGCCGGCATCGGTATCGGGAACTACCTGAAACAGTACCTGCAGCCAACCTTTTTCATGCTGCCTTTTAATATTATCGGTGAGCTCAGCCGAACCCTGGCCCTGGCCGTACGTTTATACGGCAACATGATGAGTGGAACGGTTATTGTGGCCATCCTGCTGACTATAGTTCCCCTGGTTTTTCCGATTGTGATGCAGGTTCTCGGCCTGCTCACCGGCTTAATCCAGGCCTATATTTTTGCCATCCTGGCCATGGTCTATATCGCATCGGCCAGCCAGGCTCACCGGGAAACGCAGGCGAAAAAAAACAGTTAATCAATCAAGCCTGATTGGAACCGCCCCATTATCACGGGCAGCTTTATTCCGGACGGCATAAAAAAGAGAAGGAGAGAAGATTAAAATGGAAGGTTTAAGTACAATCGGTGCAATATCAATTATTACCGCCGGGTTGACCATCGCCATCGGTTCTGTAGGGCCGGCGCTGGGGCAGGGTCGCGCTGTGTCGCAGGCTCTCAGTTCAATAGCCCAGCAGCCCGACGAAGCCAACACGATTACCCGCACCCTCTTTGTCGGTTTGGCCATGATCGAATCAACGGCTATCTACTGCTTTGTTGTAACAATGATATTAATATTTGCCAACCCCTTCTGGAACCATTTTATACAGTAAAGGGCAGGCGGCAGAAGAAGCCTTAAAAACGGGAGAGTCGAGATGATAATAGACTGGTATACAATTATATTTCAAATCATTAACTTCCTGATCCTCGTCTTCCTGCTGTGGCGCTTTCTTTACGGTCCGATCACCAAAACGATGGACGAGCGGGAAAGAAAAATAGTGGAACGTGAAGAAGAGGCTGAAGCTAAACGCAGGGAAGCCGAAGAGCAGGGTGAAGCCTTACGTGAAAAAAATGAGGAGCTGGAGAAGAAGCAGGAAGAAATGCTGGATGAAGCCAGGGAAGCTGCTGAAGAAGAAAAAAACAGGCTGCTCGGCGATGCCCGCCGCGAAGTTGATCAAACCAGGCTCCGTTGGGAAGAAGCCCTGGAAAGGGAGCAGGAGGCATTTGCCTCAGAACTGCGCCGCCGGATTGGCCTGCAGGCTTCATCACTGGCCCGTCGCTGCCTGGAGGACCTGGCTGATGCCCGGCTGGAAGAGCTTGTTTTAAAGCACTTCATTGCCAGAGTTGATCAGCTTTCCGAAGCAGACCGGGATGAGCTGGCCGAGGGAATCAAAAAAAATCAGGGCAGCATCAACCTGCACAGCGCTTTTGACCTGGATGATCAGCAGCAAGGCCGGGTTTTAGAGGCTTTAATGAAAGTTTTACCTCCTACTGGCAGTGAACCGCAGCTGGCCTGGAAGAAACAGGACCACCTGGTCTGCGGCCTGGAGCTGGAAGCCGGCGGTTTTCGGGTAGCCTGGAATATTGACAGTTACCTGGAGGCGGTCGAGGCTGAAATTCTCAGGGAACTAAGCCAGAACAGGTCTGCGGGAGGCGAGATTGAGGAGGTGCCCGGGCTTGAACAGAAAGAATAAAACTGATCGTTCTATTCATTCTTACCTGCAGGGCAGCATTGATCAGGCCGACCGGGCTGTAAAAAAAGTTCTCGAAGAGAGCCCTGCCTCGCCGAAAGTGGAAGAGAGCGGTACCGTAGTTTCGATCGGTAACGGTATTGCCCGGGTTTCCGGGTTAACCGGGGTTCGTTCCGAAGAGCTGGTTCAATTTCCCGGTGGGGTTACCGGTATAGCATATAATCTTGACCGGAACGAAATCGGAGTAATCATGCTTGGCAGTGATGAAAAAGTGGCTTCGGGAACACGGGTAAAACGTACCGGGCGGGTAGTTGATGTTCCGGTGGGTGAAGCGCTGCTCGGCCGGGTTATCGATGCCGCGGCCAATCCGCTCGACAACCGTGGACCGGTTAACTACACCGAGCGCCGTCCGGTTGAGCGCGAAGCGCCGCCAATTATGGCCCGGGCTCCGGTTACCGAGCCGCTGCAGACCGGTTTGAAAGTGGTTGATGCCCTTATTCCGGTCGGGCGCGGCCAGCGTGAACTGATCCTGGGCGACCGCCAGATCGGTAAAACAGCCATTGCCCTCGATACCATTATTAACCAGGCCGACAAGGATGTCCTCTGCATTTACTGTTCCATCGGCCAGCAGGGTGCCGATGTAGCCAAGTTTATCGCTAAACTGCGTGAATATGACGCCATGACATACACCACCGTGGTTGTCGCTTCGGGCGACGGGCCTCCCGGCCTGCGCTTTATAGCGCCCTTTGCTGCCACCACCATTGCCGAATACTTTATGGAGCAGGGCCGTGATGTACTTATTATTTACGATGACCTTACCCTGCATGCCCGTTCCTATCGCGAGCTTTCGCTGTTGCTGGAGCGGCCGCCCGGGCGCGAGGCTTACCCGGGTGATATATTTTACCTTCACTCGCGTTTACTGGAACGGTCAACCCGTTTGCGTGATGAATACGGGGGGGGGTCGCTGACTGCCATGCCGATCATCGAAACCCAGGCCCAAAACCTGTCGGCCTACATACCGACCAACCTGATTTCGATTACTGACGGGCAGATCTACCTTTCGCCGGAACTGTTTCAGCTTAACCATCTGCCTGCCGTAGATGTGGGCAAATCAGTATCCCGGGTTGGTGGAAAAACCCAGCTGCCGGCATACCGCGCTGTTACCGGCGACCTGCGCCTCTCTTATGCCCAGTTTGAAGAGCTGGAGATGTTTGCCCGTTTCGGCACCAGGCTTGATGAAAAAACCCGTGAAACCATTGAAAGGGGGCGCCGGGTACGCAAGGTGCTGACCCAGCCCGAGCTGCTGCCCCTGACCATATCGGAACAAATTGCTGTTCTATTGGCGGTAACCGAGGGGCTTTTTGATCAGATAGAAGTAGAGCAGATACCCGCTGCCGAAGAAGCAGTGCGTAAGGCGGTTACAACCGAACAGGCGGCAATATGCCGCAAGATTGACGAAGGAGAACTTTTAAGCGAAGAAGATCAGGCCGCCATTGTCGAAACAGCCCAAAAAGCGCTGGAAGAGTACGAACCTGCCGCCAACCGGCAAAATGAAATGTAGCAGTTCAGCCTGCTGAACCCGTTAGAAAATAGGAGGTTTATTATTGAGCGGTAACCTTGAACAACTGCAGAAACAGATATCCAGCGGCGAAGACCTTTCCTCCATTGTCCGAACCATGAAAGCTTTGGCCGCCACCAGTGTTCGCCAGTACGAAAAGGCTGCTGAATCACTCGATGATTACTACCACACGGTGGAACTGGGCCTTTCCGTTGTTCTGGCCGGGTATGAAGAAAACACTCCCGCCGCCACTGTAAACCGCCCCCAAAACGAACTGCTGCTAATATTTGGTTCCGACCACGGCCTGGCTGGCCGCTTTAATGAACAGATTGTCAGCTATGCCCTGGAAAGCTACACCTCTTCAAGTGAACAGGGTAAATCCACACCCCGGTTCGATCAAGCTGTGGCTGCCATCGGGGAGCAGGTAATCAGCAGGGTTGCCGCAGAAGGAATCGATCTGAAGGGGGTTTTTAACATGCCCACTTCGATCAGCGCTATAACCCCGTTTATTCAACAGCTGCTCCTTAAAATTGAAGAATGGCGTTTTGAAGAAGGTATTGAAAAAGTACAGCTTTTCTACAACCGCCCCGAAACAGGCGGTTTCAGGGCTACTGTTGAAACCCTGCTACCGGTTGACCTGCAGCAGCTGCGCCAGGCCAGGTTGCAATGGCAATCGCGCTCGCTGCCAACCTACACCATGCCGACCGGCAGGCTGCTTTCATCCCTGCTGAGCCAGTATTTCTTTGTTTCACTCTACCGGGCCTGCGCCCTTTCTCTGGCTGCCGAAAATACCAGCCGCCTGGCCGCCATGCAGGCTGCCGAAAAAAATATCGGTGAAAGGTTAACCGAACTGAAAACTGCTTACCAGCATGAACGCCAGGGGGCAATCACCGAGGAACTGCTTGATATTATCTCCGGCTTCCGGGCTGTTAAGGGCAGTGGCGAAGAAGATAAAAAACCCACCCTAAAATAAATCTACGCTGTTTTATCCTGTTTTTTATTAATGGCCAGGTAAACACCTGCTGCAATACCGGGCAAACAGGCGATCGCCCCGAATAAAAAGGCTTCCCTGAACCCGGGTATGGGTCCGCTTATCCCCTCAAAAACAGAAGGTATCAGGGCATACAAAATGATTCCGGCTATAGTTGTACCGGTAGCCGAACCGGTAAAGCGGACCATGTTGTGCACCCCGGAAGCAACCCCGTTGCGGCTTGAATCAACCGTGGAAAGCACTGAATGCAGGGCCGGGGTTGCAGTCATGGCAAAACCGAGCCCGTTTATAGCCAGGCCAAGGGCAATGTACAAATATGCAGTTTCCATCGATATGCGTGAGAACATGTAAAATGAAAAAGCGCGCAGGGCCATCCCGGCAATAATCGGTATTCCCGGCCCAAAGCGGTCCGAAAGCCTGCCGCCCAGGGGAGAAAGCAGCGAAACAGCAGTAGCTGCGGGCAGCAGCAACAGGGCTGTCATGGCCGGCCCGTGGCCCAGCACCGTGCCGAAGTAGATTGGCAGAACAAAGAGCGTTCCCGATATCCCAACCTGCTCGATAAAACCTACCAGCAGGCCCAGGCTGAAGCGGGAATTTTTTAATAACAGGGGGTTGATCAGCGGATCTGCCGCCTTTTTTTCAATCCGGTAGAAGGTAAAGTAAAGCAGCATAACCAGAATGAAACCGGCTTTAACCCAGTTATTGGCCCAACCCCAGTCGGGCAGAATGGTTATGGTCATCAGCAAAATTGCTGTCGAAATCATCAGGGTGGCAGCGCCCATGCCGTCAAAGCTGCTTTTGGTCTTGCGAACCCAGGTGCCCAGCTCCCTGCTGATAATCATTTGCCTGCCTGCCGCGGCAGTAATCACCAGGGCTAAAACAGAGAGAAAAATGAATGCGCCCCGCCAGCAGGAAACATCGGCCAACAGGCCCGAAACAACCGGTCCTATAACTGCTCCGGAAGCACCTATTCCGCTCCAGAGCCCCAGCGTTTTACCCCGCTCCGACTCTTTTGTCTTGGCCATCAGAATAGCCAGCGAATTAGGGACCAGCAGGGCAGCACCCAGGGCCTGCAGTATGCGGCCGGCAATTAACCAGCCAATCGTAAAAGCGGTCCCGCAGATCAGCGAACCGGCACCCAGGATAAATATCCCGGCCAGAAAGAATCTTCTCGGCCCGTATAAGTCCCCGATTTTTCCGGCAATAGGGATCAGCGCCGCCAGGGGCAGGGTGTAAGAGTTAACTACCCAGGTTAGCCAGTTCAAACTAACGGAAAGGTCAACCATAATTTCGGGCAGTAGAATTTTTATCGAGTTGATATTCATGATCGAAATCAGGTAGGCCAGGTAAATATAGATCATTGGCAGCAGTTACTCCGTTCAACATATTATCTGTTTTGAATAGTTTACCTTAAACAGTCTACACCATTGATTATTAAATGCAAGTTTGTCAACCGGTAGAAGGAATAAGCCCCACTGTAGCGAAACATAAAATAATGAACCTAACCATTAAATTATATCCGCCTTACTGCAAAAAAGGTGAACCAGACCAGTTTACCCTGGAGTTGAAACAGCACACTATTACCCTGGAGCAACTCTCTTTCCACTTGTCCCGCAAGTGGAAAAACCGTTTTGATTACCCCCTGATCGACGAACGACAGGTGCTTACTGCCGAATTCATGGTGAACGGTAAGCATGAAGCTCTTGATTTTACCCTTTCCGATAAAGATGAAGTCTCCGTCATCCCCTACCTCTGCGGTGGTTAATGTAAAATTGCAACGGATATTGTTTGTATTTATGGTTTATTCTCTATTTATAACGAGTTTGTAACAGAAAAAGTGTATAATATAAATATATTATGACCTTTGCTGCGCTTTTTACCGCAAGTTTTAACAACTGAGACTTTCACCAACTAGATAATTAATTTTTGCGGAACTTAGAATGCTGATAACCTATTTGTCATTTTACAAAATAATGTAAAATTGCAACTACTACAAGATAAACTAACTAAGTTTACAGACAATCTTTGCCTATTTTAAAGGAGGTTGATCTATGGCTATATTGCTATACAGGGTGTGGAATGCAGTGAAACCCGTTTTGTAAATGGTCACTTGAAACGGGTGGAGCAATTAGTGAAACCGGCCTCGCCTTTTAAGTTTGAAAAGTTTTTCAATACTTGAAAGAGAGGTGAAATGATGAGGAAAGTTAAAAACAGTTTTAGAATATTGGTTGTTTTAACAGTTGTTACGGGAATGTTGCTGATGCCGCTGGCAGCCTTTGCCGAAGCGCCCGATGGTGGAGGAAGCGGTGAAAGCGCCGATGTCTCAACGGGCTCTGGTTCCGGTGGAGACAGCGGAGGTGGTGGAGGTTCCGATGCTGGAAGCAGTGGAGGAGATAGCGGCTCCGGCAGTGGTGTTGACAGCGGAAGCGGTTCTGCTGGCGATACTGGAAACAGCGACAGCGGTGCCAGTTCAGAACCCCCTGCCGGTGGAAATGATGAAGGTCAGCCGCCGGCAAATGATAACGGGGGCTCCGATGATCCTGAACCTGCTGCTCCCGGTGATCAGTCTGATCAGCCCGATGAAGCAGCTGGTGAAGAAGCAGATCCGGATGATCCAGAAGCCGGTGACGATGAAGTAAGCCCTGATCAATTAGATGATCCTGCCGATGAAGCAGATCCGGATGATCCAGAAGCCGGTGACACTGAAGAAATTGGAAACTCTTATGTGGCAACAGTTGAAACAACAACAAACGGATTACTTGATAAAAACAAAGAATACGATTTTACAGCAACTTTTAAAGAACTAAATGCAAGTGGCCAGAAGCTCGGTTCAGCACAGTTAACTATTGACAATAATTTTACTGATATTAAGGACATATCTGTTCAACCGCCAACAGGAAAATCATGGAGTTTTAACTTGGTTGATCATGTTCTTTCTCTTTGGGCAGAGAATGAAGCAAGTTATCTTGGTCAAGATGAATTTGTATCAATATTATTTAAAGCAACTACGCCAGACACTGCTGGAGGATATACTTTTAAAACTGAAGCTTGGACTACTGCGAACGATGAGTTCAATAGTGTCGCAGGCAGCCCGGGCTCAGGTAACAACAACATGGCTGATGGCTATTATGACCCCACTTTATGGGTGGCTGATGCTAATGATACTATCAATTTAGCTGCTGGTGAATATGGTGTAAACAGAACAGTAGAGATTGATAAATCAGGGGTTACTATTCAGGGTGAATCGGCAAACACTACTATTGTTAGTGGCACATCCGAAAACGCTGTTCCTGTATTTGAAATAAAAGAAGATAATGTAACCATTAGGGATTTAGGGATTACTCTAACAGAAAAAGCTATGGGTCTGTATGGCCAACAATATGATGGATTATTACAAACTACTCAAGGCCTAGAAGGTATAAATATATTAAATAATATGCTATGGGTTCCTGAACAGGGTTCAAGAGAAGACATGGGTAGTTGGGGTGCCTTTGGAGTTAAAATAGATCGAAACAGCGAAGCGACACTGACAGGAAACATTATTTATAATACCAGGCAGGGTATCTCCGGAAGTTATGGTTCGTCTTTAACTATTGAAGATAACGATATCTATAATACTAAAGGCGGTATATGTATATATACAAACCAAGCTGATATTGAGAACCATACGATCGTTAACAACAAATGGGATGCACCTGATCCTGCTCAAAGCCATAATGAGTGGGATATAACCTGGCACACAGGTGGTTCATACACAAGTAGTGACTGGTTTAATCACTATCAAACTTTTGTTTTAGCCCTTTCAAAAACAAATAATGATGCATATGTAGTAGATCGAAGAGGTGAGGGTACCACCGGTGCTCCTGGAGGGAACAGAAGCCACGTTTTTGTTGAATCAGGTAGTGGCTATGATGTTCAGAATAATGCTTTAGGTAACTTTAATCAACCGCTTAGTACGATTTCGGCGGGGATAGATGCAGCTGTTTCCGGCGGCACTGTTTATGTTGCACCTGGTACATATACAGAGCAGGCGGTAATAGACAAAAGCATCAATTTATTAGGGCAAAGCGGAGCAATAATTAAAGCTCCGGATTCTGCAACACGGGTTACACAAGGCGTTACAGGTTCTACTAGAACATTTGATCCTATCATATTCATAAATGGCGATGAGAATGGTATTGAAGTGACTATTCAGGGTTTTGAAATTGATGGCCAAAATGATCCAGGCAACAATACTTTCACTGGTATACTTGCTTATAATATTATCAACAGTATCATCTCTGACAACATCCTTCATAAACTCCTGGGCGACCGTGAAACTATGGGTATCTCAGTCTATGGAAACAAATCAGACGTTACTGTATCCGGAAATACAGTAACAGATTTTTCTAGAAATGCAATAACAATCCTAGATGCTCAAACAGCCAGTATTCTTAATAATATAATTACTGGTCGTGGTTATGTAGGCCCGGGATGGGCGCAGAATGGGATCCAAATAGTTGGGGTTAATACAGGTATTATTTCAGGAAACAAATTGTCTGAAATAGGATGGATTTGGCCAGGAGATGGAACTGCCTGGACCGCAACTGGTATTCTGGCTTATGGTCCTGCTTTAAATTCTGTTCAAGTTAGCGATAATGAGTTAACTAATGTTCAGGTTGCCATAAGATTATTTGATATTGGAGCAGAAGTAAATAATAATATAATTAACATGGTGGATCCTGGCAGCCTTAAGTCAGATTCTCTTTATGGTATCTTAACACAAGGTGAAAGTAACTATAATGTTTTTACTAATAATTCTATTAGTAATTATTATATAGGCATATACCTTGGGTTGAGTGCTGCTGATTCAATTGAACGATCTGATCGAAATGTGTTAATAAATAATAACACCGTTGTAGATAACTATTTAGGCTTAGGTGCCAATTGCTCAGATGTATATAATTTATTTTTACGCAATAATTTAATAGCAGGTAATACATTTGGAGTATGGAATTGGACTACAAATGTAGTGGATGCGCTATTGAACTTCTGGGGGCACGCAAGTGGCCCTTACCATGAGGGACTTAATCCAGATGGCCAGGGGGATATTGTTAGTGATTATGTCTTATTCGACCCCTGGTATATCAACGCTGCAATGACTTTAGACAGCAATTATGTTGCTCCTGAACCTCCTGACACGGATACTGGCCCCACCGGCCCATTTGTCGAACCTGTTGGTCCCTTTGGGTTTGACATTCCCTTTACCCCCTTCCTGCCGGGTGGAACCGGTGGTGAAGAAGCGCTAGGGCTGACTGCCCTGACCCTTGCTCCGGAAGCTCCGCTGGTGAACCCGGGCGACTACCTGGTTATTCCGCCGGACGATCCGGAAACCGAGCTGATTCCGATGGTTGATGTGCCCTTTGTTGAAGAGGGTACCAGGGAAGAACTCGACGAAGTGATTGCAGCTTACGAGGTGCTTTACGAGTACTTCGAGGAATACTGGGAAGAGATGACCGATGAGGAATATGCCAAGCACCTGCTCGACCTTTCTGCCGCCTGGGCAGCAATCCAGCTTCGCGAAGCAGCCCTGGCCATGGAAGCAGGCGAGGAATATGACCTTGATGCAGTGGCAGAAGCCGCTGATCTGGCCATGGAGCACTTTGGCACCAACGGTGAATATCTCAATGCCGAGCAGGAAGCTGCTTTCACCACTGTACTGGATGCAGTGGCGGAAATGCTCGCCTCAATGTCCGAGGAATCGGCAGCTTAATGCCGGAAAGTTGATTAACACAGTTTCAAGAAGCCGGGGCGGCAATGCTGCCCCGGCTTCTTTTTATGAAGATAGTTTAATTTAGTTGTTTCTCTTTAAAAAAAACAGTCAATTTATAACGAGTTTGTAACAGAATATATGTATAATATACTTGGTTAACAAATTTACACCTTTTGGGCGCTGGCCCGATAGTCATTCTAACACCTGAGACAAACATCAGTGTATGGCGGCAGTAGTAAAGTGGTAATAGGTATTATTAGTAGCTGCCGGGATATTGTTGAGCCGGTTCGACAGAGAGTTGAACCGGATCTTGTCAGCCCTATCTAAATTAAGCATAGTTCTAATATAAGGAGGTAGATTATCAGGAGAAAAAAGTAAGGTGCGGAAACTATGAAACCCACTTTTTATCTGGTCACTTGAAGTGGGTGGAGTAACTAGTGAAACCGGCCTCGCCTTTTAAGGTTGAAGGATTGCTTCAATACTTGGAAGAGAGGTGTAAGCATGAAAAGGAAGTACAAGCAAGGCTTCAGAGCCTTGGTAGTATTACTGGTTGTTGCCGGTATGCTGCTGATGCCTCTGGCAGCCTTTGCCGAAGCGCCCGATGGTGGAGGAAGCGGTGAAAGCGCCGATGTCTCAACGGGCTCCGGCGGAGATAGTGGGGGCGGCGGTATCGATACCGGAAGCAGTGGTGGAGATACCGGCTCTGGTAATGGTATCGACAACAGCGGCAGTTCTGCAGGAGATACTGGAAACAGCGACAGCGGTGCCAGTTCAGAACCCCCTGCCGGTGGAAATGATGAAGGTCAGCCGCCGGCAAATGATAACGGGGGCTCCGATGATCCCGAACCTGCTGCTCCCGGTGATCAGTCTGATCAGCCCGATGAAGCAGCTGGTGAAGAAGCAGATCCGGATGATCCAGAAGCCGGTGACGATGAAGCAGCCGAAGCTGATCAGGACGAAGAAGCTGTTGACACCGACGAAGCAGATCCGGATGATCCAGAAGCCGGTGACGATGAAGCAGCCGGAGCTGATCAGGGCGAAGAAGATGGTGACTGCTATGTAGTTACCATTACCGAAGTCGATGATGACTTTGATCCGATTGAAACTCCTGGCCTGGTAATCAATGGAGGAACTGATGGTAAAGAAACCAACCTCGATATCAGGTTCGAAGAGGTTGGCAACTCCAATATTGCCACACTAACGGTTAAAATCCCCGGTGGTTTTGTGTGGGATCCCGTTAACCTCGAAATTAAAGCTGATTTGGGTAGTTTAGACGAAACCGGAAGAACTGAAGCCAACTGGTATTTAGACAGTTATGATGATACTACACAAACCCTCAGCCTTTACGGCGATGCCCTCTTCAAGGGCGGCTGGGTTTCGGCAATCCTAATGGGAATTACCACACCCGATACTCCGGGTATTTACGAGTTTGAAACCTCTGTGCAAGCCATTGAAACCTTCAGCGACGGCAGCCCCATCTATGATTTTGATCAAGCAGATATAGATGAGCACGGCCATGTTGAAGGCACCATGCGCTACAGGGATAACAACCTCGCAGTAGGCCACGACCAACCCACTCTGTGGGTGGCGGGGAATGAGGTTAATGTAGGCTCCCTGGGCGTCCAGGCAGCTATTGACAGTGCCAATCCCTATGATGTAGTTACCTTAAACAGCGATCGCACCGAAGATCAGATAAACCTGAACAAGAGTATTTATCTGCGAGGCGCTTTCGAAGCAGCTGCACCAACTATAACCCTTTTAGGGGTTGTGGATGGTGGCCCGGGTGTTGTTATTTCAGGTGCCGGTAATGATGTATTCATCAATAACCTCACCTTGAAGCAGAACCAGCTGCCAACGTATGATAATTATCATTATGAAGAACGAATCCTTAATTTGGAATATGGTATTACAATACCATTTATAGGGTTTATTAGTATCAATGAATCGGTGCAAATACCACTAGAACTTGAACTTATTATAGCGTCAGGTGGGGGAATCGCTGATGTGGTTAGTAGTTTGTTAAGCGATTTGAACATTCCCAAATGGATTATAGATGGAGTAGTTAATCTTGCAACTGATTTAATTCAATTTGGAGGTGTGGATGAATCCATTGCCCACCTCACCGACAAGGATAACTGGTCATTTGATTTCAAGTACGTCGAAGACTACATGATCAATGCTTCTAACCTGAATTCATTAGCTATGGAGAATGTTAATGTTCAGGGTGCCGGTCGCATCTACCATACCTTTGACGTAGAAGAGGTTTTAAAGATCGCTGTTTTCGACATGGCTTTTGAAGTGATCGACCTCGGCAGCCTCGGTTTCCTGGTGGTGCCGATAGGCAGCCTTCTGCTCGGGCAGGATCCGGGAGAAGTAGACTGGCTCGCTCTGCTTGACAGTCTTCAGCCTGACATAGATTTTCAAAGTCTGCTGGCAAGCGGGGTGGATATTGGTGAAATACTGCTTAGTTCATATAACTGGGGCGATGCCATCGGCGGTGTTAACTTAAACGGTGTTAACTATGCCAACTTAAGCAACGTCAACGTCGAGAAGTTCAGCCGCAACGGCATCTCCTTTACCGATGTGCCTACCGTATTTATGAGCGATATAACAGTCAAGAATACCGGTTCGCACTTAGGCTCGGCCGGTGTAGCCTTCTACGGTGACATCCGCGATGTTTCCTTTGGCGGTGGCACCATCAAGCAGGCCCCGATCGGCATCAACGTGGGTGCCCTTGATATGCACGGCTGGCACCTGGAGCATTTGGGCAACCTGTTCGGCTGCCCCTGCCTGCCGGTTTATATTCCAGAAGCAGCAAACATAACCCTGCGCAATATCAACTTTGAGCAGAACCTGGTCGGAGTAATGAACCTGGGCGGTTTGGTTGATGTCAACGGGCAAACCTATTATTCTCCCAACTTCTTTAATGTTGATGCCCGCTGCAACAACTGGTCTGGCAACCTGTTTAATACGCTGGGCCTGGTAAAATCATGCGGTCTGGCTCCTGAATGCGTTAAACCGGATCTGCCGGACAAGCCAGTTTTGACCCTGACTGCTCATAATAAGAGCAAGACGTATAACGGTCTACCCTTTACAGCGTTTACCTTTGGTGTATCGGGTGTTCACGACGATTACGACTACAACCTCGATACCATGGGTCATTCTTTTGGTCCGGCTCAAGGTGCAATTAACGTGGGGGGCTATGCAATTCAGCCCAGTGGTTTCAGCAGCCTTAACTACATTATTGAATATGTAGATGCAGTTCTCTCTATTAATGCTGCTCAAACCGGTCCAACCGGCCCAACCGGTCCATTTGAACCTGCTGGTCCCTTTGGGTTTGACATTCCCTTTACCCCCTTCCTGCCGGGTGGAACCGGTGGTGAAGAAGCGCCAGGGCTGACTGCCCTGACCCTTGCCCCGGAAGCTCCGCTGGTGAATCCGGGCGATTACCTGGTTATTCCGCCGGACGATCCGGAAACCGAGCTGATTCCGATGGTTGATGTTCCCTTCGTTGAAGAAGGTACCAGGGAAGAACTCGACGAAGTGATTGCAGCTTACGAGGTGCTTTACGAGTACTTCGAGGAATACTGGGAAGAGATGACCGATGAGGAATATGCCAAGCACCTGCTCGACCTTTCTGCCGCCTGGGCAGCAATCCAGCTTCGCGAAGCAGCCCTGGCCATGGAAGCAGGCGAGGAATATGACCTTGATGCAGTGGCAGAAGCCGCTGATCTGGCCATGGAGCACTTTGGCACCAACGGTGAATATCTCAATGCCGAGCAGGAAGCTGCTTTCACCACTGTAATGGATGCAGTGGCGGAAATGCTCGCCTCAATGTCCGAGGAATCGGCAGCTTAATGCCGGAAAGTTGATTAACACAGTTTCAAGAAGCCGGGGCGGCAATGCTGCCCCGGCTTAATTTATATTTAACAGGCTGCAATGTTACCCTTCTCAGTAATTGAGCATTTATGGCCACGATCACCGTGCTTGCCGACATTAATACAGTGCCAACCGCCGGGGTAGGAAGAATGCCCCACCCACCCAGCACTAACTTAATCCTTTATACTACAATTCAGCTAAAGTTCAGATAGAAAACAAGTGCTCTTCATTTTCAGGGTTTATGATTTGTTTATCACATAGAAAAGGAGCTGAAGTGATGAGCGAATCCACAGGCAGGCGCGAACTGAAACACTATATAAATTATATTGATGTAATACAGCTTAGAGCAAGGCTGCCATATGTAACAAGCCTTGACAAATATGCAGTGGATGAAAATGGTTATAGAGTTAAGAGCCTTTATTTTGATAACTATAACGACAAAGCATTAAAAGAAAAGATTGACGGTGTAAATGAGCGGGAAAAGTTTCGTTTACGTCTTTATAACGACGATACAACCTATATTCGCCTTGAAAAAAAGCGTAAAAAAAATGGCTTCTGTTACAAGGAGAAAGCCGTTATAACAGTAAATGAATGCAAGCGTTTACTTGATGGCGAAAGCTCTGCGCTGAAAGAAAATGGAAATGCACTGTGCATGGAGCTTTACTCCAAAATGTATTACCAGCAGCTTCGACCTAAGAGCATTGTTGACTATAAGCGGGAGGCGTTTGTATACTCCATGGGAAATGTACGCCTAACCCTTGATTATGATATTCGCACAAGCAACAACCCCCATGATTTTTTGAAATCTGAGCCCATTCCATTACCCATCCCGGGAATTTACTTACTTGAAGTAAAATACAACAATTATTTACCAGAAATTATCCGGGGTATCGTATCTCTATCCAGCAGAAAAAGCACTGCTTTTTCTAAATACGCAGCTACAAGAATTATATAACATGGAGGTAACTTATAATGACATTTGATGATGTTTTCAAATCAAGCTTTTTAGAAAAGGCAGTGGAATTTTCTATTTTAGACGTCGGGCTTGCATTGCTTCTATCTTTTGCAATAGGTCTTTTTATTTTTTCAGTCTACAAAAAAACCTTTTCGGGGGTTATGTACTCGGCATCTTTTGGTGTTTCCATTATGGCTATGACGCTAATAACAACCCTGATCATTCTTGCGGTAACATCGAACATTATCTTGTCGCTTGGCATGGTCGGGGCATTGTCTATAGTTCGTTTTAGAACGGCTGTTAAAGACCCATTAGATATAGCATTTCTATTTTGGGCAATTTCGGCGGGGATAGTTATCGGCGCAGGTTTGATACCACTTGGGATTATTGGATCTGTTTTTATTGGTATTATTCTTCTTGTATTTGTTAACAGGAAAAGCAGCGATACACCTTATATTGTGGTAATAAACCTTGAAAACGATCAAGCGGAAAGTAACTGCCTGGCAATGATAAAAGCAAATACCAGGAAATACTTAATCAAGGCAAAAACAGTTTCCAGAAGTGGTATTGAACTAACTGTTGAAGTGCGCCTTTTGGATATGTCGGCAAGGCTTCTCAACGAATTGCTTGCTATTAAAGGTGTGAACAACGCTTGTCTTGTCAGCTATAACGGCGAATATATCGCTTAAGCATAAGGAAGCCGGGGTGCCAGCATGATACAAAGCAAAAGAATAAATATAATTGTAATGATAGCCGTGGTTTTTGCTTTAACAGCAAGCATAGCCCTGTTCGTAACAGGAAACATTTATCATGCAAATAGTGACCTTAATATAGAGCTGGAATATGCAAGTAAGATTTTTGATGCCGAAATAATTACTATTGAGATTATTGCCGATGAGGCTGATTGGCAGGCAATGCTTGAAAATGCTATAAGCGAGCAATACATCATGGCCGATGTGGTTGTAAACGGAACGAAATTCCAAAATGTTGGTGTTCGCCCAAAGGGTAACTCCAGCTTAACCCAGGTTGCAAACTCAGCCAGCGAACGCTATAGTTTTCGACTGCAATTTGACGAGTTCATCAAGGGCCAGACCTGCTTTGGGCTTGAGAGTTTTGTTGTCAATAACATGCTTGGAGATAACACTTATATGAAGGAGTATGTCTCTTATGAATTAATGCGGGGAATCGGTGTGGATGCACCTTTTTTCGGTTTCGCAGATATCAGGGTTAATGATGAAAGCTGGGGTTTATACCTTGCGGTGGAGCTATACAGAGATAGTTATAAACAGCGTATTTTCGGCGACACCTCAGGAATGCTTTATAACGTGAAAAGCATGGATATGGGTGGAAATCAGCTGGAGCAGCAGGGAGGAAATGTTTCGGCTTCTCCAACACAGGCTAATACAACGCCCGAATTTAATTTCCCACCCAACTTTGACAACCCTAACCTGCCGGCGCAGCCAGAAGGTGAAACCAGGGGCCCGGATAGAAATTTTGCCGGTATGGGTGAGCGTGGCAGCTCGGGTGGCAGCCTTGAATATATAGATGATAACCCTGAAAGTTACAGCGCTATTTTCAACAACGTCGTTGGAAAAGGAACAGAGAGTGACTTTCAACGTGTTGTGCTGGCTCTTAAAGCACTTTCCGAGGGGAAAGAACTGGAAACATACTTTGATGTTGATCAGATTCTGCGCTATTTGGCAGCGCATACAATTGTGGTGAATCTCGATAGTTATAGCTCAAGCATGGCACAAAATTACTATATCTATGAACGCGACGGTAAGCTTACTATTCTGCCATGGGACTATAACTTAGCCTGGGGCGGCTTTCAAAGCGGCAGTGCATCTTCAGTTGTAAACTTTCCGATTGACACACCCTTAAGTGGAGTTGAAATGTCAAGCCGACCGTTGATCGAAAAGCTGTTCTCAAGCACAGAGTATTTAAAGCGTTATCATCTTTATTTGCAGCAGTTGATCGACAACTATTTTACAGACGATAAGTTTGAGCAGAAAATATATGCTCTTGATGCCTTGATTGCTGATTATGTAAAAAACGACGCCACAGCATTTTGTACCTATGAGGAATACAAGACCGCCGTTTCAAGCTTTATTACTCTTGGCAATCTCCGTGCCCAAAGTGTGCAGGGTCAGCTGGATGGCATAGTTCCTTCTACTACATTGGAACAGAATGCTAATGCCGGGCAGCTTATCCCTGCAGAAAATATTAATTTATCCGATTTGGGCAGCATGATGGGCGGAAGAGGAGACAATAACAATGCTTTTCCAGTTTCTGCTATGATGAACAGAAATAGAAGTGATCTGGAACAAAGCCGCGACAATAGAATTCCTCCCAACGATATAAGTGAAATAAGGCAATGGGACCAAAACCCGGGGAATGACCATCCTATGCTAAGCGGAGTTTTGGTTCTTATGCTTATTGCAGCGTTATTGTTTGTTTCAAGATACAAAAAAAGTTATTAAACAAAATAATTTTTTCTGCAACTTTTTTGTTTGTGTTCAGTTAAAGTTCAGAAAACTATGCTAAACTGACTTATTGATATAATTGAACAATAGCAGGTAAACGACCGGCCTCAAGTTACCGTTACACCTGCAAAAATGGTGCCGAAGGAATGATTCTCTGGTGGCTAAAATATTAATCTGCGATGACGAGACAGGGCTGCGTGCTGTATTAAAGCGTTACGCTGAATTTGAGGGTCACGAAGTTACAGAAGCAGGTGATGGAAGGGATGCTGTAGAGCTTTGCCGCAATAAATCCTTTGATATTATCATAATGGATATAATGATGCCTGATCTTGACGGATTTTCTGCTGTAAAGGAAATACGAAAAACTGCTGACACACCGGTAGTTATGCTGTCTGCTCGTGGTGAGGAGTATGATAAAGTATTGGGTTTTGAGGTTGGGGTGGACGATTATGTGGTCAAACCATTTTCTTCAAAAGAAATTATGCTGAGGGTAGGGGCTATTTTACGAAGAACGACTAAAAGCAGCCCTGCAAAAACAGATGATGATGGGCACCTTGTATTTGACAAGGATGGATTTAAGGCAGATATGACAGCCTATAAAGTATTTATTGATGGCAAGCAGGTAGATCTGGCGCCTAAAGAGTATGATCTTTTATTTTTTCTGATCCGCAACAAAAATATAGCTGTGCCGCGTGAAAAGATTATGACTGAAGTGTGGGGGTATGACTATTGTGGAGACGATAGAACGTTGGATACACATATGAAACTGTTGCGTAAGTCTCTTGGTCCCTATGCCCATTTGATAAAAACCCTACGTGGATTGGGGTATCGCTTCGATGGATAAACTGAAATTACAATGGAAAGTATTTGGCTTTCTCCTGGGGTTCTGTGTATTGCTATTAGCAATCTTATGGATCTTTCAGATAGTTTTTTTAAACGATATGTATAAGTTTGTTCGCAAAATAGAGATAGAAGAAGCGATTACTTTAGTTGAAAATAACATAAATAGCCCAAAACTTGAAGATGTCATCCACGAACTTGAAATAAAAAAGGAGATACTCGTCAGACCGACACGTAATTTCACGCCTCCTCTTTGGCCTGCCCCTGAGGTACATAACCGCAGGGAACCAGAAACTATTACCAAGGTGCAAGAATATGTCCTGGAGGATGGCAGCAAAATTTCGCTAACTTTTTATGCAATGATAACTCCTGTTAAGGCAACAGTGTCAACTATACAAACGCAGCTTTATATCATCACCGGAATCATGGTAATCCTTGCAACGTTGCTTGGAATTATCATGGCAAAGCATATAGCAAATCCGATTGAACAGATTAATCGAAGTGCAAAGGTGCTGGCAAAGGGAAACTATGGAACCGAGTTTCACGGAAGTGGTTATCTGGAGATAAAAGAGCTGTCGAACACATTAAACACCACTGCCTTAGAACTTTCCAAAGTAGAGCGATTGCGTCGTGAACTAATGGCAAATATATCACATGATTTGCGAACTCCACTTGCCTTAATATACAGTTATGCCGAGATGATGCATGATTTTCCAAACGAAATTAAATCAGAGCATAATAAAATTATTATGGATGAAGCCAAGCGATTGACTTTTCTTGTGAATGACATGCTCAGTATTTCAATGCTTGAGACAGGTATGGTAAAACTCAATAAGGCAAATTACAATTTAACTGAAAGTTTGAGAAATACTATAAGTCGAATGATAGAACTTGTTAAGGGCGACGGCTACCATCTGGATTTTGAGTATACGGAAGAGGTCTTTTTGTTTGCTGATGAAGTAAAAATTACTCAGGCTTTCTACAATTTATTGCTCAATGCAATCACATACAGTGGTAAGGGAAAAACAGTGACCGTGCGGCAAATTACTGGCGGAAACAATGTGAGAATAGAAATAATTGACCATGGAGAAGGCATTAGTCAAAGCGACATACCTTACATCTGGGAGCGCTATAACACAGTTAATAAAAAACATAAAAGAACAAAAAAAGGGACCGGGCTTGGGCTTTCAATTGTGAAGAAAATTATTGATCTGCACAACGGTGAATGTGGCGTTGATTCGGAAATTGGTAAAGGTAGTGTATTTTGGTTCCAGTTAGAGTTATATAAGCAGTAAATAAAAGTTTAATTAAAGCTGCTAAGCAGCACCTGTCACATGGATAAAGAACTGGTAGACAGCAAGATTGTAGTGTGATACGATAATAAAAAATATATATCACATTCAGGTGCCCGTTAAGGGTGAAAAGGGAAACCGGTGCAAAACCGGTGCGATCCCGTCACTGTAAACAGGAGCCGACCTCAAAAGACCACTGGCGAATATTGCCGGGAAGGAGAGGAAGGCGATGATTGTAAGCCAGGAGACCTGCCTGAGTGTTGCTACGTTCCCCTTCGAGTGAAAGGGCTGGTCGCAGAACAAGCGCTGCTTAGTATTCACTTAAGCGCTTTTTTTATGAAGATTAATCCGGCCTTTGCTCATCAAAGCCGGATTTTTATTTTGATAAAAGACTATGGAAAGGGCGAAGCTATATTGATGAAAACAGATCGGAAAGTTGACCTGAAAGCCTTACATACGCCCCTGTTTTGGGACGAAGTATGGGAGCAATCTAAAGAACAGTTTACTCCAACGGGTAAGAAAACACTGCCCCAAACTGTTGATTCCTGGAATAAGCGAGCAGAAAGGTTTATTGAAAAAACCGGTGGCGTTGAAGGCAACCAGCGGGTCAGGAGGGTAACGCAGTGGCTGGTAGAGCAAGGGGTTTGCCTTACTGGCTCTTCAATAATAGACATTGGAGCCGGTCCGGGTGCTTTTTCAGTTCACTTTGCCCGGGAAGCAAAGCAGGTTGTTTCACTTGAACCGACAGAGATAATGGCCCAGTACTTAAAAAAAGAGGTGGAGAGCCGCAAGCTGAATAACATCAAGGTTGTTCGGAACACCTGGGAGGAAGTTGATATTGAAAAGGAAGGTTACCGGGGTAGTTTCGACCTGGTTTTCGCTTCAATGAGTCCGGGATTAAATAGTTTGGAAACTATTGAAAAAGCGCTTGCCTGCTCACGTAAGTATCTATTTATTAGCAAACATGCCGGGAAGCGGCACAGTGATCTTCTGGCCGAACTCTGGTCTTTATTATATGGAGAACCTTTACCTTCCTGGCGTAATGAAGCTATTTATATCCTGAATATGCTTTATAACTGCAACTATGAATTGGTTTTTAAAGTTTGGGATGATCGGTTTGAGCACGAGTTAAGCATAGCGGAGACTGTAGAAAATCTGCTGGAAGAGTTAAAAATATTCGGTAAGGAGATACCTACCAACCAGGATAAGATTTTTCAATATATCGAAGCTAAAGCAAGTAAAGGCCTGGTTATAAATAGGGGGGTGACACGAAACGCTAAAATCCTGGTCAAAAAGTAAATATTTAACCAATAAATATGTGAAGGGAGATATATTGATGCTTTCAATTAAAAAAACATGGTACCGCTATTCGTTTTTAGTCATTTTGCTTATTATGGGGATGCTGTTGCTGTTTTCTATTACAGCCTGTAACGGAAATGTAAATACCGAAGAAGAGGCCCGGGAGACAGGCCAGGAACAACAAAATACAGGCCAGGATGAATTAGAAAAACCGGTTGCCCGCCTGGCTGGCGGTGAGGACTGGGGTCTGCCTAACCCTTATGCCCGCAATCCCCGTGGTCCTGCAGAAAGAAAAGTGGGTCTTATCTTTGATACCCTGGTTGAAAGAGCAGCCGACGGCATGGTGCCCTGGCTGGCTGAAGATTGGGCGATTAGTGATGATGGCAAAACTTACACGTTCTACCTGCGTCGTGATGTTAAGTGGCACGATGGAGTAGAATTTACCTCCGACGATGTTGTGTTTTCTATCAATTATCAGAGTGAACATCCTCCTGTTTCCACCATGGATTATAGTATCTTTGATCGGGTTGAAAAAGTCGATGATTACACCGTCAGGCTTTACACTACCGAACCTAGTGCTCCATTTCTCTATGAAATGACTTCCATCTATATGCTGCCCGAACATATCTGGGGCAATGTAGACGATCCGTTGCAATTTACCGATGATGATTCGTTGATCGGCACAGGGCCTTTCACCCTGGAGTCTTATAACCGCGAGCAGGGTTCATATAGGTTTATCGCTGCTGCAGATTTCTGGGGGCCTGAACACAGGGTGCAAGCTGTGGAATTTGTTCCTGTCGGAGATGAAATTTTAGCACTGCGCCAGGGAGATATTCATATTGGCTCTGTTCCGGCTGACCTGGTGGAACAGTTTGAATCAGATCCTGAGTTTTCTATTATCGAACCACCCGGCCTGTGGTCAATGCGCCTCCATTTTAACCTGCGCGACATCCCTGTGCTGCAGCAAAAAGAAGTTCGCCAGGCCTTTGCCTATGCCATAGACCAGGATGATCTTGTCAATAAGGTGTTAAGGGGTGCCGGTGTTCCCGGCAATCCGGGCATGCTGCCTCCCGACCACATTTGGCATAATCCCGATGTGCCGCAATATGAATATGACCCGGAAGAAGCCTTGCGTCTTCTGGAGAGAGTGGGGTTAGAAATAGCAGAGGGCAAATTGCTTGATCAAAATGGTCAACCCGTTACCTTCGACCTGTTGACCAGTGGCGAAGGCGATTATGCAAGAACAGCCGAGCTGGTTAAAAACTACCTGGAGGAGATCGGAATTCAGATCAATATTCAAAGCGGTGATCGCCTGACGGTTGACGAAAGCTGGACAGAAGGCAATTTTGAGTTAAATATTAATGGGCATGGCGGTTGGGGTCGTGATGCTGACGTTCTCAGGCAAAACTTTGCCGCCGGCGGATCCCCTGGCTATAACACCGGTTGGGCCAACCAGGAATTTGACCGGTTGGCCCTGGAGCAATTTTCAATGTTCAACGAGGATGAACGCCGCGCTATTATTGATGGAATGCAGGTAATACTGGCCGATGAGTTGCCCCTGTTAATGCTTTACTATACCACCGGTTACTATGCTTACCGTCACGATGTTTATGATGGGTGGGTTTTACTCTATGACCACCATACCATTGATAACAAGGTATCTTTCCTGGTGGAGGAATATTAAAGAATGTTTGCCACCCGCAGGTTTCGCCTGCTTGATTACCTGGTAACGATTGTTGTTATCCTCACCATTAATTTTATGGTTCCCCGGCTAATGCCGGGGGACCCTTTCCTGCTTGTTTCTGCCGAAGCAGGTGAAGAATTTGCGGTGCTCTCTGAGCGACAGAGAGAATATTTTATGAGTTATTACGGGCTTGATAAGCCCTTGCATCAGCAGTATCTAATCTATTTGCAGAGTCTGGCCAGGGGTGATCTGGGACACAGCATTCAGTACCGGGAAGAAGTGACGGTTATTATTGCCCGGGCACTGCCCTGGACTATCTTCCTGGTTTTAAGTGCAACCTTGTTGAGCACCCTTCTCGGAATTATTTTTGCCGTAATTTCCGCCTGGCACAGGGGGAAAACCCGGGATAATCTTCTCCTCGTCGGCCTGGTCAGTATTTCTGAAATTCCCGGTTTCCTGCTTGGCCTATCTTTCCTGCTGCTATTCTCGGTGTATCTCGGTTGGTTTCCACTGGCCGGAGCAAGTACACCATTCGTTCGGTTTGATTCATTGTTGGGCAAGCTTATTGATATAATCCATTATGCATTTTTACCGATTATAGTTTTAACCCTCTCCAGGGTATCGGGTAGCTACCTCTTAGTGCGCAATACCCTGATCCTGGTCCTCACTAAAGATTATATGAAAACAGCCAGGGCCAAGGGCTTGCCGGAAAGGGTGATTCGTTATCGCCATGCCATGCGTAACGCTCTTTTGCCCCTGGTTAACCGCATAGCCCTGCAGTTTGGGGGTCTGGTAGGTGGGGCAGTCTTAATTGAAAATGTATTTGCCTACCCCGGCCTGGGTTCCCTGATGGCAGGTGCCGCCCTGGCCCGCGACTATAACTTACTGCAGGGGATCCTGCTGGTCCTGGCGGTTGGTGTTCTTCTGGCTAACTTTATGGCGGATCTGGTTAGCCGCAGGCTTGATCCAAGAATTCGCTAAGGAAAAGGAGTTATCAGTTCCCGGTGATCATTATTAAGAAGTGGGAAGATATAGCGTCAACAGTTTGCTCGTTCTGGGTTTCCTTAACTTTAACCGGGAAAATCGGCCTGGCTATTCTGGTTCTAACTGCTGTAATGGCCCTTTTTGCCCCGCATCTGGCTGTTCATTCACCATTTACTGCATCAGATGAAACACTGCAGCCGCCTGGTAACGGTCATCTTCTGGGAACCGATAACATGGGTGTGGATATCTGGGCTCAAATATGTTACGGTGCCCGGATCAGCCTCTACCTTGGCTTTGCCACCGCCCTGCTGGCCGGCCTTGGTGGCAGTATTATCGGCATTGCCGCCGGGTACTGGGGTGGAACGGTTGAACGGGTTATCTTAAGGTTTATTGATATTATGCTGGTTCTACCGCGCCTGCCCATGATCATATTTACCGCTGCATTCTTTGGATCAAGCCTGGAGAATATCATCATTGTTCTGGCGGCATTTAACTGGCCGGGACCGGCCAGGCTGGTCAGGGGCCAGGTAATTTCGTTACGCGAGCAGGGTTATATTATTGTTGCAAAAAGCTACGGGGCCAGTTTCTGGTACATGCTGCGAAAACACTTAATTCCCGAACTTGCCCCGATCATGCTGGTCAGTATGGTCAGACTGGCTTCACGCGGCATTGTTGCTGAAGCAGGGCTGGCTTTCCTCGGGCTGGGAGATCCCACTTCTAAAAGCTGGGGCATGATGATCTATTATGCCACTAATTTTAAAGGAATCTATTTTACTCCTTTCTGGCAGTGGTGGTTACTCTATCCCTGGTTGGCCATTACCATCCTGGTTGTCGGTTTCGCTTTGCTGGGGCGAGACTTGGAAAGGTCAACTGATCCGCGTCTTAGATACATGGTAAGTAAATAGCCTTGAAGCTTGCGAGGAGGCAAAGGTAAACAATGCTTAAAGTAGAAAATCTCACAGTTGAATATACAGGAATTGGGCGGGCCATTGAAGCTGTCAGCTCAGTATCGTTCGAGCTTGGACAGAGTGAAAGTCTGGGACTGGTTGGTGAATCAGGAAGCGGTAAAACCACCCTGGCTTCAAGCCTGCTGGGGCTCACTGCAGACAATGCAAAAATTTCCGGCCAGGTCTTCTTTAACGATAAGGAGCTGACTGGTTTATCGGAAAAAGAGTTCAAAAAGCTGCGCTGGCGGCACCTGGCTATGGTTCCCCAGAACACACTTGAAGCACTAAACCCGGTTTTAACCGTAGGCACCCAGGTTGAGGAGCCCCTGCGCACGCATTTCAGCCTGGATAGGGGTGAACTTAAAGCCAGGGTCATAGAACTTTTCGCCCTGGTTGGCCTGGAAGAGTCGTGGTGTCATTGCTACCCTCATCAGCTCTCGGGTGGAATGCGACAGAGAGTACTCATTGCCATGGCCATCTCCTGTAACCCTGAGTTGCTGATCGTTGATGAACCAACCATCTCCCTGGATGCGATTGCTCGTCAGCAAATACTTGATCTTCTCTGCAGCCTGCAACGAAAGGGCGGTTTTGCTTTAATCTCTATTTCACACGATCTGCCGGTTATAAAGGTATTAGCCAGGGAGATGTTTGTTATTTATAATGGTGGTATAGTTGAAGCCGGACCAACGAAAGAGATAATAGATGAACCTGCTCATCCTTACACCAGGGGTCTCATAAATTCTTCTCCTGATATTAATGCTTATAAAGATATGTGGGGTATTCCGGGTGAGGCTCTTGAGGGTAGAAACATAGCAGGTTGTTCCTTTTATCCCCGCTGTAACCAGTCGCAGGAAATCTGTGTGGATGAAAAACCTGTTTTGAAGGAGAACTACAGGGGCAGAAAAATTGCCTGTCACCGCGGTGGGCAGGCGACGATTTTACGCACAGAAAACCTTTCGAAAACCTTCAGGACAGGGAATAAAGTAATTGAAGCGGTAAAAAAAGTTACCACTGAGGTTCATGAAGGTGAAGTTGCTGCGTTAGTTGGGGAAAGCGGCTCAGGTAAGTCGACCCTGGCTCAACTATTGGCCGGGGTGATCGAGCCTGGCCGGGGTCAGGCTTATTTTAAAAATAAACCGATTAAAGGCACTGCTTTGACCAGGCAGTTTGACGGTATTCAAATTGTTTTTCAGGATCCCTTCAGCTCAACCAGCCATCGTTTAACCGTAGCCGAAGCGGTGAAAGAACCCCTGGTGATTACGGGCTGCGAAAAGAGGGAAGATATTTTACTCATGGTAGAAGAAACACTGCAGATGGTTCAGCTGCCTGCAGAAGAGCACTTTCTTAAACGTTACTGCTGCGAGCTTTCCGGCGGACAGAGACAGAGGGTCGCCCTGGCCCGGGCTCTCGTGATGAAGCCCAAGCTGTTGATTGCCGACGAAATAACCTCCATGCTTGACCCTTCAACCCGGGCTAACTTACTCAGGCTGCTCAAAGGTCTGCAGAACTCCTGCGGTTTTACAATGCTCTTTATTACCCACGACCTGTCCCTGGCCCGCAAAATAGCCGACCGAATCATGGTCATGCTCGAAGGTAGTATTGTTGAAGAAGGAGCCACCGGTAAAACTCTCAAAAAGCCCTGCCACTGTTACACTAAAAAGCTGTTGGACCCAATTATCGATCCTGACACTAAAAGCACAGCAACAGAAAAGCAAAACATAACAATTTAATTAAATGATTCCACCATCTCAAGGGCTATTTAGTTATTTTCGAGCTTATAGCTACTTGGCAACGCTACCTATTTTACTGTATGTCCAGATGGTTTTACTTTTATTGTATAAAAAGTTAAAGGGATTATTCCTTACATGCCGAACTAGGGCGGTAGAGTAGTTAACAGGCTCAAGCACGGATGAGCATACTTACTACAAGATAATTAAAATGGTATTATCTGATAGGGGTTTGAACAATAGGGAGGAATCGCTTTGCTGTTTTACCCTGTGCAAGTGATAGCTATTATTATTTCAATTACGCTTATGGTCTGTGTCTTAACTTATACTCTTAAAAACAGCCAGGTGCTGGGAGCAAGGGAGTTTGGGCTGGTGCTGATCTTTCCACTGCTTTTTTCCTTTGCTTCACTGATGGAAGTGGTGGTTAATGAACCCGGACAGATATTATTTTGGAGAAACGTAGCCCAGATTGGCAATTTTCTCGGCCCGCTGGCGGTTTTTTACTTTGCCATGACATTTGCCGGCCATAAGCGTGCCGCGAAAAAAATAGTACCACTATTGTTGATCATTCAGATGGTTAGCTTAACCTTGATTATTTCACCCCAATTTAGCGGTATGATGCGTGCTGCGGTGGAGTTTGTTGAAATACAGGGCAGAATTCACCTGGAAGTAACCAGCACTGTTTTGGGTCTGGTGGCAGTATCAGTTAATTACCTGCTTAACATAATGGCAATAGCCGCTATATTGACGGTAAAAGCAACTGGAGCCACCCTTAAACAGGCAAGGTTGATAGCGTTTGGGTTGTTTGTAGTTTCATTGCTCCTGGCCTTAAAAACGGTTGGTATTCTAAAATATATCGATATGAGTATTTTGTACTTGCCCGGTTTTGCCATAATCCTATACGGATTATTCCGCTATGACCTTATGTCCGTATCACCGATTGGCCGTAATAAGGTTTTTGAAGTAATCGAAGAAGGAATTATCATTTCATCTTCGAAAGGCAGAGTTATTGATATGAACCCTGCAGGAACCACCCTGTTTAAGAAGCTGTTGACTGATCTTAACGATGTAGAGAGAGTAGAGCAGTCCGGCAGGCAGGTCAGACAAAAGGATTTCAACAGGCAGGCTGAAAGACTGATTGTTTCCAGGTTTCCCCATTGGTGGCAGGTGATCGGTGCTTGCACTTCGGGACAGGCGGAGTTTAGCGCTGAAGTTGACCAGGTTTTAAGAACTTATATAATAAGCATTTATAAACTGGAAGAAAAAAGGCATAAAAATGTGGGATCCGTTTCGATAATCCGCGATGTCAGCGCTGAGAAAGCAAAGGAAGCCGTGTTGGAGAAACAGGCTGTTACAGATCGTCTGACCGGGCTTTACGATCAGCGTTATATCAAGGAAGCGCTGGCCAATGAGATTAAGCGCAGTAAGCGTTATCAGAAAGAATTTTCCTTAATCATGTTTGATGTAGACGATTTCAAGGAAATTAATGATCGCCATGGTCACCTGTTTGGCGATGAAGTGTTGATCAGGGTTGCCGCAGTTGCAAAGGAAGCTTTCAGAAAATCAGACCTGGTAGCCCGTTACGGCGGTGACGAATTTTTAGTCTTGCTTCCGGAAACCGATCAGGATTCGGCAAAGTTAATGGCTGAACGCCTGCTTAAGGTAGTGCAAAAAATGACTGTCTTGTACAACGGAAAAGAGATATCTGCCAACATCAGTATCGGTATTGCTTCCTTTCCCCTGCCGGAAGGAGTTACGGCCAGCCCTATTGTCGCTGTCGACCAGGCTCTGTATAATGCAAAAAAACAGGGCAAGAGCTGTTATTCTGTCTTCAGCTGACCGGTCTTAAACCGGTACGATTCCAATGGCTAAAACCGCAAAATTATTACTCCCACTTATCAATTTAAGAGCTGAAAGTTTCCTTCGCACCTCGATTTTGCAAAAATATTACAGGTAAACAGGCAGGAAAATATAGTGTTAAAGACAAATCGCGTCCGTGAGCAATTTATTAGATTGCTCACATTTTGGGTTTTTAGGTATTAATATATACAGATACATTAGGTATATATACTATATGCAGCAGATTCCAAATAAGTAAACAGAACATGTTGCTTCTACAACCACGTTTATCCCTTCAAGACGATGTAACACTTTACAGTTGAATGTCATCTGTTCTTTTGTTACCGTAATCAAATAGTCTAATCGCTAAAACGTAAGAATATAGATATTATATCCTCTATAAGGAAGCAGTAATTTACTTGGTCTACCGACCATCCACTGATGGAATCTGCTGAAATTCCTGATATTATTGACGCCATAGAGACTAACTTTACGCCGCAAAAGCCCTGGTATCTATTCATTGATGAAGTTCATCTGACAAAAAACTAGAATACCTGGCTTAAGGTTGCTTATGACCAAAACAGCAACCTGCGGATAGTTGCCACTGGTTCAGCTAACCCTGTTCTTGTCCAGGGGATGGGTGACAGTGGGCTGGGGCGCTGGCATGAAATTAATCTACCAACAATGTCTTTTGCAGAATACTGTCACCTGAGAAATGTCACCGATATAGCCAAAGAGCTAGGCGATATTAGCAAAGATAATGTTTCAGAGTATCTTGATTACTTCTGCAGCTTTGGCTTGCTTTATAAAGCCGAAATGATTGATAAGGGCGGGAAAAAGATTCTTAAAGCTCAACCCAATTACCACATTGCCGATCCTGCACTCTATGCAATATTTCACCAGAATCCCTTGTCTGATAAAACAGCAGCCGGGAGCCTGGTGGAATCGGTAGTTTACAAACATATAGCCGATGCTGTTATTACAGCAGGCACCGAGATTGGCTATTTGCGTGACAAGAAAAACAGGGATAAAGAAATTGATGTGGTTTTTAAGTACAACAATACTTTTAACTATGTTGAGGTTAAATACCAGGATAATGCTGCGCCAAAAGAAACCGATGCTTTAATGAATTTGTCCAGAACAAAACCTGAGGGCTGCTATATATTTCTAACCAAAAATAACGCCGATGGTGGAATCCATAATAAAGAAGATCTTTCGCCGATTATCGCTTTACCGGTCCATACTTTTGTTTATTGGGTAGGTAATTCTATAATTTCACCTTATTCTGGCGGATATTATTAGCAGATTGAGTGATGAAAGGATCAACTTAAGAGCTGTCCTCGAGATCATTATCCACGAAGTCAGCTATATTTGATGTTGCTTTGTCAACGATTTGTTGCGGGTAATTTAAATAATCTAAAAGTTTAATGGCATTACGGGTCCGGGTTATGCCCTCTCTTAGCTTGTAATCAAAGTTGAGCCCTTCTTTTGTTACTAAATCAGTAAAGTGATAGCACTGATAGGTATGGAGCAACTTACCAGCAAGGTCAAGATCATGAGTGGCCACCACAACCAGACAGTTTTGTTTTATAAGGAATTCGAGGATTGCCTCAGAAGCGGCAAGTCTTTCTATATAATTGGTTCCCGACAACAGCTCATCAATAATAAGTATTGAGGGTATATGGGAATCGGCTGAGTGTACCAGTTTGAGCAGTCTTTCGGCTTCCAAATAATAGAAGCTCTTTCCAAGGGTTAAATCATCTGATTTACTTATAGAAGAGGAAACCTTTAGAAAACCGGCTTCGTAATTATCTGCAAAACAAGTATAAATAGTTTGGGCTAATATAACGTTTACACCGACGGTTCTTAGGAAGGTTGATTTGCCGGACATGTTCGAACCTGTAATTAAAATCCCTTTGTCTTTAATGACAATTGAATTAGTTACAGCATTTTCAATCAGGGGATGGTAACCACTTTCAATTCTGAGCTCTGCTGAACTGTTGATAAACCTTGGTTTTGTATAATGGGACAGTCCTTCCCGGTAAGATGCAATTGCCTGTGCAGCATCCAGCTCCCCGATTATATTATATATTGTTCGCAGAGGTTCAATTCTCAGCTGTATCTCTTTAATTGTCCTGTAAAAACTTCTAACTTCTAGCAAAAAGAATATTTTTATATACTCATAAATTATATCTGTATCAGAAGTTACTGCCTTTTGAAACAGTAACTGGGTGTGGCGGGATATTATCCTGGTTTTTGTGAGGGCTGTTTTCAAATCTTCTTTATAGCTGCTTAAAGCGTTGTGCTCTATTTTTACAATCTTTTTAGCAGTTCCGAGCAGAACCCCAAGCTGGGTAATCGCCGGCAGATAGTTAGAATACTTCTTGTTTTCTCGGTAATGGATATATGAGTTTACTGCAAAAACTGCCAGGATAACAATAATACTGTTATATCCGATAAAGAAAGGTGTTACTAACGATAGATAGGAAAGATAGCCTAAAATGGCGTATAAGTAGTGGTAAGGTTTTACTGGGGGTATTTCATCCCACAATAAGGATGTTATTTCTCTAAACCTATCCCGGCCTTCCTGATGAAAAACCATCCGACTTTTTTCCCTGAAATTTACATCGTCCTGAAAAACTTTTATCAGGGTATCTCTTGCAATGAGTTGTTTTTCATCTAACAGGGGAGACCTCAACAAGCGGTAAAGAAAAGCTTCTCCAGGCACAGTTAAGGTTCGATCAATCCGGGTGTAAATCAGATCAAAGTGAAGATCCTGCCAGGTTTGGTCATCTACCCGGTATGAATTCTCATATCGGCTGGTAGCATCATTAAGCTTGCGGATCATAGAAAAATCTCGTTTACGCTTTTCCTCTCTGCCCCAGCTCACCTGAATCTGCAGCAGTTTCTTATAATATTTTAGCCGCACGTAAGCATATATGGTGCCTGTTACAGGAATAAAGAGGAGGTAAAGGCCATTAAGATAACCTGCACCGTAATAGTGGGCAAGAGCTATAACAGCCACCACTCCTGCCAGGGATATAGCGGTGAAAGTTTTATAGATCAGTGTAAAACGTCTAATAAGTGTCTCTGTTAGTCTCGCCTGATCTAAGTTATCCATTATTATTTCTCCTGGTACCTGAATTTCCTTATTATTATTATTTCGTTGAAAACCCAAACAACCCCTTCAATTGTATCTCTTCAATATTAATTACATGAGATCATTTCATGTTTATTTCTCTTCCATCTCAAGTATGAACAAATCTTCAATCTTGCTTTCCAGTGCTGTAGCTATTTTATAAGCCAGCAACACTGGGTCTACGGGTCAAAAGCTGGATTCACCAATTCGGCAGTGCTTCTATTTCTTTTTGTCTTAATCTTTTCTCGGTTTCGGCTGTAGCGGAGCATTACGCATAAGCGGATAGGTAAAAAGCAGGGCCAGCAACCCGGCAGCGCCGAGCAGGATGAAATAACCTGAAGGGCTTATCGGTAAGCCTAAAAGCCAAATATACCAGGACCTCAAAATCCCGCCATAGTAGAGCAGCGTTGTCCCGCTAAAAAAAATCATAGCGATAAGCAGAATTTTAGCTGTGCCCAGCCTATACCACAGGCTGTAGATCAGAAAGGTCAGGCCAAAAAGAAACAATCCGACCATCAAGTCGACCCAAAAGTAGGTAATAAAATGGTAGCCAGGTTGCACCAGCAGCCCGGGATGCAATATTTTCGACCAGCCAAAAAGCTGCTGGTATATTGTTTTGAGCAGGTACTGGCAGATGTTAAGCAGAAGTATAGATGCAATAACGGAACCCAGGCCGACTAAGTAAAAAGCCTTCAGGTAATGTACCCTGGTGCTACCCAGGCTTACAGCAGAAAGGTATTGTGATTTATAACCCGTAACTGCATAAATAATTATGTTTATATAAACTGGAATGGGTATTGCCGTTGCCACATCGGGAGTTAGATTAAAGAGCAGCCCGATGATTACCCACAATACCATAAGGGGCAGGATAACATATAGGAACATAACCTGAACCATATGCCAGCGTGCTTCGTGATAGATCATATAAAGGTTACCCTTTATTGCGCTCATATCAAAACCTCCTCGTTAGCGGTAAGACCAAGCAGGTAGTCCTGCATACCGGCTTTTTCCATGGTGAAACCCTGCTCCTGTGCCTTTCTTTTCAGCTCCGGTGTATAAACTGTATCCAGCAGCGCTTTCATTATCGGCCCGGAATTTACCTGTTCCAGAACGGGCTGTTTTAATATTGCTTTTTCTACTTTGGCCCGTTCGCCGGCCAACCAGATCCCTCTTTCTCTCACTTTTTCCATGGGCTGGTAAAAGAGCAGCCTGCCCCGCTGTATAACGGCAAGGGTTTCAAACATTGGTTGCAGTTCCTCTATATGATGGGTAGAAACCATGATCAGGCGAGGGCAATCGGCATGGCTGTCAAGCAGGGTTTCGTAGAGCTTTTTGCGCATCCAGGCATCAAGGCCGTTAATCGGTTCATCGAGCACAGTGATTTCGGCCATGCTGGAAAGGCCGATGATATACTGCAGGGCCGATTTCATTCCCTTTGAAAGTTTTACTACTTTTTTATGCTGGGCGAGCTCAAAAATTTCGAGCAGATGGTTAGCTAATTGCAGATCCCAGTTTGGATTATAGTAGCGAGCCAGCAGAAGGGTATCCTTCACTGTCCAGAGCCAGCTCAGGGGTAGATCTTCCTGCATGAAACAGATCTTTTGAACCGCCCGCCAATTGTTGTATGGCTCTTCGCCCATTATCCTGACACTGCCTGCATTGGGGCATTCATGACCGGCCAGCAGTTTCATCAGGGTTGTTTTACCGGCACCGTTGCGGCCCCAGAGTCCGGCAATAACCGGTTTTGTTTCACGCAGGGTAATATTTTGCAGAACCGGTGCGTTTTTATCATAGCTAAAACTAACATTATCAAGCTCAATCATTTATACTTCACCTCGTTTAATCAATTCAATTAACAGTTCACTGTTTATACCAATTTTTTTCGCCTCCTCCAGCATGGGTCGGAGGTAATCCTGTTCAAACTTTTTCCGCCTTTCAGCAAGCAGCTTGTTCCGCGCACCCTTTTTGACAAACATGCCGATCCCACGCTGCTTGTAGATTAAATCAGCATCAAGAAGGGTCTGAAGCCCGTTGCGGACAGTAGCCCTATTGACATTGTAAAAGCGGGAGAGCTCATTTTCAGAAGGAACTCTTTCCTCTTCTTTTAAACGCCCCTCAACAATTTCATCCAGGAGAATACTGGCTATTTGTTGAAAAATAGGCTGCGTGTCGTCTAAATATACCTTCAAGCAATTCCCTCCGTTATAAATCTGCACAGATATTCAAGCATCCCGGGCAGCAAGGTTGTTTACCTGACTATACAACCATACTATTAGAAGCAGAAAAAGTCAATGGGTGAAAATATAAAAACATAATCATTCCATTCATCAGAGAAGGGTTTAATACCGGCAAATTGAATAATATGTTTAAGTTCATATTTAATTTTGCCGGAAAGCATTTCTTTCTCGTCAGGAGGTAATTGTCTAATGATGAGTCGTATTGGGATCATTGAGATTTTTATTGTGGCACTATATTTAATCTTTATTGCAGGTGGTGTTTTAGCTCTCTATTTCATAGTTAAGCTGGCTATTAAAAACGCAATTAAAGAACTTAAAAGAGATGGCGTTCTTTAATATGCACGGTTTATGATAGGGGTAGTCAGCATTTGTCAGGCGGGCATCTTAATGTAATCTTGCCCAGTACAAGTTTACTGAATCTAAGCCCAACTCATTTTCATGTGGTTTACGAACGCTATCTCAGCGATGAGCATCATCTAAATGCAATAAGATTTTTTTCATTAATTCGCTCATATTTGGAAACGGAAAAACATGACCCATACCATCTATCCACAAGCCCTTTGCATTGGGTATTAATTCTACGAGCTTTTTTCCATGTTCTATCGGAATAAATTGATCGTCTGTTCCATGGATTACTATAGTTGGAATATCTATCGTTTTTAGTTTCTCATATCGTGATGGTGAAACTTCCACGGCTTTGCGATGTTGTAATACTCCCCTAAAGTTTAGACCCTTTCGCTTTCGAAGATCATATAAAACCGTTTCAGCAATTTCTTTGATGTCGAGTTCTTCATATCCTAACCCACTAATTGTTTTCGCAATCCGTTCCTTAATCAAATTTTTCTCACCGCCTGCTATACGGTACTTTAACAATGGGATACCCTTCACCATAGTACTAATAAAGTAACGTGAGGTTAGTCCTGGCATTTCAGGATCTACAGCATGACCCGTTGTCAACATCAGCGTAAGAGTGGTAACTCTATCAGGATGATTGATAGCAATTTCCTGGGCTATCATTCCTCCCATAGATAGACCAACAATATGTGCTTCATTTATTTCAAGCGCATCCAGTACCGCAACAGCATCTCCTGCCATATCTGCTAACGAATATGGATTTTTGCTATCCCAATCAGCAACCCAATCAGACATCCCTGTTCCTCTTTGGTCGTAACGAATTACTTGATAGCCGGAGTCAACAAATTCCCGCACAAATTTTGGAGGCCAATCTAAAGCACTCGCTCCCATTCCAATGTTAAGCAAAACAGTCCCTTTCGACTGACCTTCAGGAGAAATACTCTCATACCAAATATCCAAACCGTCTGATGTAACTACACCTGTTTTACCAGTAAACAGTTCGGGCAACTCATTATTTAGTACCTCATCGATAATAGCATCCGTTTCTGCTGGGAGTTTTGGACCTGCTATTAAGATCCAAATTGTTAAGCTTGCTAAAATCGTTAAAAAAATAGTACCAACTATAATCATAGCTCTCCCTCTCCTTTTTAATGTATTTGTTTTTTTATGATGCATGGGTTTACAACTCCTTTTATAAAATAATTCTTTCAATAATCGGCCAGTTGATCATTTCAATAGCAACATTAAGTATTCCTGGCCGAATAAATACTGAGCAAAGTTTTGGTGTTTTTTGCAATCACTTTTTCCCTATCTTTTTGCGATATCTGGTAACGGATATAATTCATATCTTAGGATTCTAATAATTGTCGTCTTGCTCGCGCCGTTAGAGCCGAGCAGGGCGAAAATCTCACCTCGCTTCACATCAAAATCGACGCTCTTTTGGACCTCTGTATCCTTAGAAAGACTTCTGCAGCTCTTTCACTTCAATTGCTAATTCCATCACAACATCCCCGTTTCACTCTGTTTTATCAGTAACCTTATTAATGGTCTTGCTAACTTCTTGGTTAACAGAATCCTGATAGATATCGGCATAAGTTTTTGAATCTTTGATTAGATCGTCGCAGAAAGCCGCTACGTCACTGCCCGTCACTTCGAGAACACTTTTCCCCATGGCTGCGCCCTCTTCAAAAAGATCAATAATCCCCGAGAGTAAATCGGTCCCTTCTGTTAACTCAACAGGGCCGACCTTAAAGAAATATTTTTGAATCTCTTTATAAACAACCTGATAATCTTGGGGGAGGGCTTTGACACGCGCCACGTGCGCCCGCCAATCTTTTTTACCTTCGATGATATCTCGTATTCTCATTTTGTCCTCCTATTTACCTATTTTTTTTGCGATATTATTGTTGAGTTGTTCGCGCCATTTGTCACGATAATATTTTGCCCCTTCTTCTCCGGCCAGTGCTGAGCAGAAACCGTTAATATCGTCACCCAAAACCTCTTGAATGCTCTGCCCTTCTGCCGCTGATTCTTCGAGCAGCCCAAGCACACCTTCAAGAATGGGTATAAGGTTGCGACCGGTAAAATCTGAGTGGGGTAAAAGATTGGTAAAAATGTTATCCCATGCTATTTGATAATCAGCTGGCAGTTTTTTAGCTCGCGACTCAAAAGCTTTAAAATCTTTAGTCATGTCGCTGCCTGTAATATTATCCCATATATTCATTGTCAACTCTCCTTTAACTCATTAATTTTTGACGATACAAACTCCCATTTTTCCCAGAACCTTTGCAATTCCTCACGCCCAGCTTCGTTGAGTGCGAAAAACTTGCGCGGTGGTCCCATGTCGGAGGGCTTTTTGGCGATTTCCACTAAATTGTTTTTTTCTAGCCGGATCAATATAGTGTAAACTGTTCCATCCACAACATCTGTGAAACCGAGAGCTTTCAGCTGTCGTGTGATTTCGTAACCGTAAGTTTCTCCGCGGTTTATTATTTCAAGAACGCAGCCCTCAAGCACACCTTTAAGCATTTCTGTTAAGTTTACCAGTTTAATCACCTCATCTATTCTGTAAGACAGATAATCTGTATTACTTACTACAGCTATATAGTAACTCGTATTAGTAGTTTGTCAATAGAAAGATCGAAATCTTTTTTTTCCAGAGGGCAGAATGGGAGAGATGAAAAAGACACAATTGAAGCGGCATATGTTACGCCTGTTGGCTAAACATGTAAAATTAGTAACTGCATTCTGTCACCCGCCCCCCCACGTCTTAATAGTTACATAAACGATCGTTTTTAAAACTACCAGGGATGTTTATGACCAAATGCAGCACAATTGGCAGGGCAGCCGGGAAATTCTGCTAGCCCATCTAGTGAAAATAGTAGAGTCATTTATTCTCTCTGATCATATTATTATTAAACCAGAACTGTTCAACCAGGATGACCTGCGCCGCCGCTTAATTATTACTCTTAACATGACTCGCGTTGTACAGCATATTTGGGAAGCATTGCGACAGGAAAATACAGAGAGAATAGAACCTGTTCTCGGTCGCGATCGGCCAATCCGATCAGCTGGCGATATGCGCACCTGGTATACCGGCAAACCTTGTGAGAGGATAAAAAAGTCACATATTAATGTTGTGGTTTACGACAGCACCTGGGAAGCTTCAGATGCATACGTTCTCGATAATAGTGATGAAATCAAAGCATGGGTTAAAAACGATCACCTGGGGTTTGAAGTGTTTTATATATACCGTGGGGTAGTGCGTAAATACAGGCCCGACTTTTTAGTAAGCCTTAAGAATGGTGATATGCTTGTTCTTGAGGCCAAAGGTCAAATGAGTGAGCAGGATAAGGTTAAGCAGAAATATTTTGCAGAATGGATCCAGGCTGTAAATGTGCATGGCGGATTTGGCCATTGGCGCAAAGCAGTGACTAAAGAGCCGGGTGAGATAAGGGATTATATAGTTAGGGAATCGGACTTGACCCGGTTTGGTGGACTACCTTTATGCTTGGAGTACTTTTAGGGAGGAGATGTTCACTGATGCCGAATACGAAGCCTCCATATCCTGCTGAATTTAAACTTGAGGCAGTACGCCTGGTAA